>Ga0265331_10000027_pt1 | contig 220058 bp, 180 predicted proteins | sample 41923metaG_FD_202088 | JGI IMG/M metagenome (GOLD analysis project Ga0265331, IMG submission 202088) | Rhizosphere microbial communities from Carex aquatilis grown in University of Washington, Seatle, WA, United States - 4-19-23 metaG | ecosystem: Host-associated > Plants > Roots >... | reverse complement strand
CTCGCCTCGTCGCCCCAGCCGGCCAGACGACCCTCCGACTTTCGAACAACCCGCCCGTCCAAGATGCTTTCACCCGCGCAGAAAGCTTCCTCGATCAGGCCGCGTAGAATGTCCCTTCAGGGCTAACGATCTCGCGTTCAGCGGCGGGCATCAGCCCGGCCACTGCAACGCGGCGTTAGGCAGGCCAGTCGACGTGTATGGATAGAGAAATGCAAGGAACCCCGGGTCAGCCTTCGTGGGTGCGTCGATTCCCCCGGCGAAAACCATGGTCGGACGGTCGGCGCCGCTTGGCACGGTGGCTTCACCAAAATTGAGTACCAGCAGGTGATCCTGCAGCGGAGACGACAAGGGCTGCGCCATCAGGACGGTGGTCCGACCATTGCTGGCCGTTCCCGACGGCCCAATCGCACGACCTTTGTTCTGTGCGATCACAGTTATCTTCTTCACCCAACTCGCTCGGACCTCAATGCCCCGCGGAACATGCGCAGGAAAATTCATCCCAAGTCGAAACTCGCCGGGTTGCCCTTTCTTGTCGAGGGCCGCCAGACCGGCCAGATCGTAGACTTGGACGAAGAACAAGACCCCACTGCCAGTTGCCAGATCGAAGCACGTTCGGCCGGGCAGTATGTCCGATCGCCCCGTCTTTGAAAAATGAACCCGCCCGGTCGTGTGATGCGAATACTTGACGTCGTAGTCGACCACGACGCCATCCTTGGCCAACTCATACGTAATGGGGCCTATCTTCTTGGGATCGTCCTTGAGGACCGAAAGGATCCCCCTCTTCTGAGTGAGGTACGGAAAGGGAACCATGATGCTGCCGTCCGGCGAATAGACGATGCGGCAGATCTTGCGAGGACCCGCCGGAGTCTGAGCGAATATCAGCACCTGCGACGACACGATGTAGCTAAGGCTGCCGTCTGTCACGCCGTGAACGAATTTGGTAATGACCTTCCCGGCCGTCATTGCTCTGCCTAACGACCTGCCGTTCAGCAGCGAACGCCGAGGTCGCGTTCGAGCGTACCACGGCCGCGAGGAGCCGCGCGCCGGGCCCGCGGCGTCGCGGCACAAGCCCACCTCCGTGCGCACTCGTGTGGCGTTCGTCTGCTGCAACGGCCGGTTATGCGTCCTCCTGCGCGTTGCCTCCATTACCGGGAGGATCTGGGTGACCATTCAGGTGGGCGCGATCCCAATAGAGTGACACACGACAATGCGAGCACCTGTGGTCGAACGGGCTTCTAAAAGCCCACGCCTTGAAGAAGCACCGCTGCCGACACCTAGGACAACGTGACAGCCGGTAGATGGTGCCGGCAAGTCCGAATGCCGTGAACCAGGCGATTGGAATTAGCCGGCCAAAAGTTGGGTAGAGGAGTTCAAAGCTCGGGATCCATCCCAGAAACAGTCCCCAGAACACCCGCCGACGAAACCGTATAGCGCGGAAGCCCGCCAGCTCCTCCGGTCTCGGGGGATCGTCGGCCCGAGCGCGATGACCGCGTCGTTCACGTCTCATTCCGTGACTCGGTACGCATAACGTTATCGCGTTCAGCGGCCGGGTGCAGCCCGGTCCGCTGCAACCCGCGGTTCGGCGGCGTTACGGTGAGGTCGTCGTTCGATCAAAAGTACCCCCACCCGAATCCGACCACGACCCTACGTTGATCGAGCGGCGTGAACACGCCGGATCCGAGAGCGGTAACCGTGAGCCGCCAGGCATCAAGATTGATTCCGATCTCCGGTCCCCACTCGGCGTGTCGGTTGCCGTCCGAGGACCATGGCCGCATGTAGCGACCATTGAGCTCAATCCCGACGATCGGCATGGTTGCGCGGAATGGAATCACTACGATTCCCACCGCCGCGGCCGCCGCATTGATGCCGGCGGCAAGTTCGCCCAGCACCCCAGCACCGAACCTGTTGCGGCTGGCTACCATCATCCCACCGGCGTGAGCGGCACATTTTTGTCCCGCGCCTCCCACTATGCCGAAGGTGGGCAAAGTCACGAGGCTCCATGGAGGGGGATCGTCCCAGGTCACCCGCATCGCGGAAGCTCCCTCTTCGCCGCTCAGGCTGTCGTGACGAAGATTGAGAGCGATGTGCAGGGGAGCCATGCCGACAGCCAGAACCGTCAACTCGTCCCCGACAGCTGGCATCTCGGGGATGGGAAGCGCGACCCGGAGAGTCGCCCGTCCTGGCACGCTCCACCGGCCATCGGAATCCGTCTTGGTGACCGAGGTGTGGATGAGCGAGTCCTTGAAGTACCCCGGCATCGACACGTTCCAGCTTTCCACCCGAATGTCAGCGTCGCCCAATGGCTTGCCTGCGGCCGTCGTGACGTGCCCCGATAGTGGCCTCGGGCACGGCATCGGAAGCACACATGCGACGCCGCTGGGAAGTACGGTCAGCAGCCGCAAGAAGCAGCGCGCTTCGAGGCCCGAACGTACGAAACAGAATGCTTCTCGAAGTCGCCGCACTATCGGTACCTGCATCCGTCTGCCGAACTAGGATTATACAGGTCTCGGTAACCCAATACCGGCCCTCGCTCCGCAGCCTATCGGGTAGCCCCGTAGACGAGGGTGGCAGGGCGCATTGCCCCTAGAAGCCTCGCCTTTCCTGAAGCCAGCGTGTCGGGTCGGTCCGCGATAGGCGGCGACCAATTGCGTGTAACGCGCAGGCAGGCTGTCAGGCCGTGCGGCGAAGAGCCCGCGGTCAGACCGCCGCGGGCCCCGCCTGCGTCTGCAGCTGACCGTCGCGCATGGCGAGGCGGCGGGTGCAGCGCGCGGCGACCGCTGGATCGTGGGTCACCACCAGCAGCGCCGTGCCTCCCGCGCAGATAGCCGCCAGCGCGTCGAGCACCGCGTGGGCGGCCTCCGTGTCCAGGCTCCCGGTCGGTTCGTCCGCCAGCACGAGCTGCGGATCGTTGATGATCGCGCGCGCGACGGCGACGCGCTGGGCCTCACCGAGCGACAGCACGCGACCGCGCGCATCGCCGCGCTTGGCGAGGCCGAAGCTCGCGAGCAGGGCGTCCGCGCGGGCCAGCGCCTCGCGGCGGTGCCCCGAGGCGCGCCACGCGGGCAGGGCCACGTTCTCGCGCGTGGTCAGCTCCGGCAGCAAGTTGCTCTGCTGGAACACGAACCCGAGCCGTTCCCGCCGCAGCGTGTTTCGCTCGGTCGTCGACATCGCGACGACGTCGCGTCCGTCGATGCGGACCTGGCCACCGTCGGGGCGGTCCAGCGTCCCGAGCATGTGCAGCAGCGTGGTCTTTCCGCATCCGCTCGCCCCCATCAGGCTCACCATCTCGCCCGGCTCGACCGTCAATGACACGTGGTTGATCACGACCCGGTCGCCGTAGCGGCGCACGAGATCGTCGGCCACCAGCACGGGCTGCGCGCCGCTCATTCGATCCCCCGCAGGATTCGCGACGGATCGACGCGCGCCGCGCGCCAGGCCGGGTAGCTGCCAGCGGCGAGCGTTGTGGCGAGGATGGCACCCGCCGTCCGCGCCAGGTCCGACACGGCCAGCACGGGGCGAACCACGAACCCTTGCCAGTCGAAGATCGGGCGCGCGACCAGATAGCGAACGAGCCCCAGCGAGACCAGACCGCCGAGGATCACTCCGGCCACCCCGAGGAACAGCGCCTGGAAGAGAAACGTGAAGAACAGGTCGGCGCGCGAGAAGCCCATCGCGGTCAGCAGCCCGATCTGGCGCCGCCGGTTGAGCGTGTTGATGTACAGCAGCGCCATCACCGGGATGCCGACGGCGAGGATGCCGAAGGCCCACGCCGCGCCCCCCAGCGTCTCCGCGGCCCGGGCCGAGCTGCTGAGATAAGCGCTGTCGACCATCCACGAGCGCACCTCGGTGCCGGGGGCGAGGCGCTTGACGGCCTCGGTGAGGGCCGGCGCGGCGGCGTGATCGCGCGCGTGGACCAGCACGGCGGACGCCGCGGTGTCGTCGCCGAGCTCGCCGGCCAGGAAGCCGCGCGCGACGAACGCGGAGTCGGCCGCGTTGAAGCCGACCAGGCCGCGGATGGTCATGGAATAGACACCGTAACCTCCGTCGTCGAGCACCACGCGGGGATAGCTGGACAGCATCACCCGCAGCTCGATCACGTCGCCGACCGTCACGCCGAGGCGCTGCGCGACGGACGACCCGAGCAGGATGCCGTCGCTGTCCTTGTCACCGAGGGCCTTCCCCGCGATCAAGCGGTAGGGATGATGCGTGGCCCGCGGCTCGACCCCGAGCAGGCCGACGCTGACCGCGTGCCCGTGCCCGTTGATGCTGGCGGGGGCCGACACGACCGGGGTGGCCTCGACCACGCCGGGGATGCGCGCGAGCGTGGCCGCCAGCGCGTCGGCGTCGCGAACGAAGACGCCCCGGCGCGGCCGCACCCGGACGTCGCCAAAGCCGCTCGCCAGCGACTGCGACAGGAGCTCCTCGCGATAGCCGCGCAGGTTCGCCGCGCTCGGCACCTCGAAGCCGATCCCCACCGCGACGGCGGCGATCATCAACCCCGTCGAGAGCGGGCTGGCCCGCAGCCCCCGGCGGGCGAGGAACAGGGCCACGCTGAGACTCATCCGCGAGGGCACGTGGGCACGATGGCGCGTGGGCCTGGCGGGAACCTGTATCGAGAGCGCGCCGGCCAAGCTGTCCATCACGCTCACATAGCACGGAGCGGCCGGATGGCCGCGTGCGCTCGCCGTTCAGGCCGGCGTGGGCGTCACGTGGCGCGCCTGTTCCACGACGTTCGCCCCGCGCGCCACGAGCGCGCGCCTCAGCAGCGACAGCTGCGGCTCGTCGGCCCGGGCACCGCCGTGGAAATGCGTGACGGTCTCATACTCCACGCTTCCAGGCTCGTCGTCGTCGTCGTCGTCGTCGTCGTCGAGCAAGCCAAACACGATCTGTCCGATTCGCAACGGTCCCGTCTTGTAGATCCCCATTTCAGATCGTCCCTTGGCTGCGGTCCCGCCCCCCCCGAAGCGGCGGGGAGCTAAACGTGCCCTCCCCGCCGCTCCCCGCCGCTCCCCCCTTCCCCTACCCCGGCTACGCCGTCAGGTCTCAGCAACTCCCAGGCCACCGCTCCGACCGCGAAATCACGGCCCCAGCTCGATTCCCACCGATGCGCAATCTGCGCACGTTGCGCAATCAGAGCGACCGAATGAGCACAACCCTTCGACGAGATACCCGGAAGTCCGACGCCCGAGGTCCGACACCCGAAGTCCGAGGTCCGAGGTCCGAGGGCTCTCCGGCTCATATCCCCGGTGCGATCAGCCGCACGGACTGCCGCCGTATCACGTCCCGCAGCTCGTCGGTGATCGCGACCTCCAGCTTCGCGCCGGCGTGGGCATCGCGCTGCGCGAACGAGACGATGAGCGGGATTCGCGTCCCCTCCAGTGAGCCGAGCGTGAGGTCGGTCTGCCCGAGCAGGATCTCCGCCGCGATCCCGCTCGACGCCGCCAGGTGGAAACGCGCCGCGGTGGGGTTCTTGTTGACCAGGTGGATCTCGAGCTGGTTGCGAACGCGCCCCGCTTCGAGCAGCCATGGAACACCCGGCGGGCGGACGACGTTGGCCTCGAACGATGTGCGACCGACCAACGAGAGGGTCAGCGCCCCCGTCGCCACCAAGGTCAACCCGAGGTAGAGGACGAGGCGCGGACGCCAGAGGCGCCGCGGCTTCCCGTCGAGCTGGTTGAGCGAGGCGAAGCGGATGAGGCCCTTCGGGCGGCCCACGCGCGTCATCACGTCGTCGCACACGTCGATGCACTGCGCGCAGGCGATGCACTCCATCTGCAGGCCGTTGCGGATGTCGATGCCCGTGGGACAGGCGTAGACGCACTTCTTGCAGTCGATGCAGTCACCCGTCGGAGCAGCCGTCGGCTGGGGCGCCCGCCGCATCGGTCCGCGCGGCTCCCCGCGCGTGACGTCGTAGCCGATGACCACCGAGTCGCGATCGTGCAGCACGGACTGCAGCCGCCCGTAGGGACACAGGACGACGCAGAGCTGCTCGCGGAACCAGGCGAAGTTGAAATACAGCGCGCCCGTGACGCCCAGCGACCACATGAACGGCACCATGTGGTTCCGCGGGCCCTCGCGCACCATCGCCGCCAGGTCAGCGGCCGACAGAAACAGGCTGAGCGCGACGTGGGACAGGAGCAGCGACAGCGCGAGGTACAGCGCGTGCTTCGCGACCGCCCGCCCGAGACGCCCGAGCGTCCAGGGCGCGCCGCGAAGCTTGAGGCGTCGCGACCGCGGCCCGTCGATCAGCCGCTCGATCGGGCGATAGAGCGCCTCGAGGAACACCGTCTGCGGGCAGGCCCACCCGCACCACGCCCGCCCGTGCCAGGCGGTGAGCAGCAGCAGCCCGAAGCCGAGGGCGGTCATCAGAAACAGGACGATCCAGAAGTCCTGCGCGTTGAACGTGAGCCCAAACAGGAAGAAGCGCCGCGCGGCCACGTCGAGGTGAATCGCCGGATGTCCGCCGATGTGCACGAGCGGCGCCGCCACGTAGAGCGCGATCAGCACCGCGAAGACGATCCGCCGCGCGCGCATGAAGCGCCCGCGGACGTCGATGGGGTGGACCGCGACGCGACGCCCATCCGGGCGAATCGACGAGACAGGGTTGGTCGCGGGGGCGTTCATGAGCTCAGTCGCCGGGCGCCCCTTGCGGGGGACGACCGGGAAGGTTCTTGCCCTTGATCGAAAGCACGTAGGCCGCGGCGCTCCGGACGCGGGCGGCGCCGAGGATCTGGCCCCAGGGCCGCATGCCCTTCTCCGGATAGCCGTTCGTGATGGACTTGTGGATGGAGACAGGCTTTCCGCCGTGCAGCCAGAAGCCATCCGTCAGGTTCGGGCCGACGACGCCCTGCCCGTCCGGCCCGTGGCACGGCGCGCAGGTCGAGACGAACAGGGCGCGCCCCTCCGCCACAGTCGCGGGATCCTTCGACAGCACCAGCAACGCCTCGTCGGTGACCGGGCCGGTCTCGGCCCGCTTGCGGGCCTGCGCGGCCATCTCGGCCTTCATCGTCGCGAGGGGGCCCATCGCGGCGTGCGCGGACTCGAAGACGAACCAGTATCCGAACGCGAACACGATCGACCCGAACAGGATTCCCAGCCACCAGTTCGGCAGCCGGTTGTCCTCCTCGCGGATGTCGTCGTACACGTGCACCACGACCCCCGGGTGCGGCGCCTGCGGGACCTCGCCGGGGGCGCTCATTTCGCGGCCCTCCCTTCGGGCGACGCGCGCTGGTCATCGGCGAGCGGAAGCCGCGACACCGCGTCGAAGTCGGACCGCCGCTTCACCAGCGTGAGGCGAACGACGACGGCGACGAACATCGCGACGAACAGCAACAGCGCGAACAGCGCGAAGTCCACCAGCCGCGAGCCTGCGTAGAACTGGCCATACATGACTAGATCCCTCCTTGCTTCGAGTGCGTGGCGTCGGCGGGCGCGGAGGCCCCCATCGCCGGCGCGGGCAGGACGACCGACACGGGCGCCTCGGACGGCGGCGCGCGCACGCCGAAGTCGCGGCCGAGGCGCTGCAGGTAGGCGATGAGCGCCACGATCTCCGAGTCCCAGGCCACCGTGACGCCCTGCTGGCCGAGGTCCGTGACCACGAGGTCGGCTTGCTTGCGCTGCGCGACCTCGGCGTCGTCGATCTGCTCGTTCGTGTAGGGGACGCCGAGCTTCTGCATCAGCGCCAGCTTCTTGCTCCCGAGCGGCACGTCGATCCGCCCGGACTCGAGCCAGGCATAGCTCGGCATGTTCGACCCCGGCGAGGTCGAGCGCGGATCCCTGAGGTGGCTGTAATGCCACAGGTTCGGGTAACGGCCGCCGAGCCGATGTAGATCAGGCCCGGTGCGCTTGCTGCCCCACTGGAAGGGGTGATCGTAGATGAACTCCTCGGGCTTCGAGTAGTCGCCGAAGCGCGCGGTGTCCGCCGCCAGCGTCCGCACCATCTGCGAGTGGCAGACGTAGCAACCCTCGCGGACGTAGAGGTCCCGCCCCTGGAGCTCCAGCGCCGAGTAAGGCTGCTGGGCCGAGGCGGTGTGCGCGGGCACCGCCTGCTTGATCAGCAAGGTCGGCACGAGCTCGCTCACGCCGCCGATCAGGATGGCCACCAGCGTCAGCACGGTGAACGCCATCGGCCGCCGCTCGATGAGTCCGAACCATGACGGCCGCCCCTTCTCCTTGTCGCGCAGCGCGAGGATCCACGCCAGCTCCCCCAGCAACAAGACGAAGCCGATGATGACGACGGCGCGCATCGGGCGCGCGACGCCGAGCAACGTCACCGCGGCGATCCCGACCAGCGAGAACCACAGCGGCCGGCCCGCCAGCACCGCGCCCAGCCCGGGCCCGACCGCGGCGGCATCGGCTTCGTCCACCGCCACCTCGACCGTGACGGTCACCGGGGCGCCGGCGCGCGCCGTCTTCCACAGGTTCCACGCCATCATCACGAAGCCGGTCAGGTACATGCTGCCGCCGAGCGCCCGCCCGATGTACATCGGGCGGATCGCCAGCAGGGTCTCGACCCAGCTCGGATAAACGAGGGAGCCGTCCGCGTTCGTCGCCCGCCACATCAGCCCCTGGGTGCCGCTCGACACCCACATCGCCACGACGTACAGGATGATGCCCACGGTTCCAAGCCAGAAGTGAGCCTCCGCCGCGCGCGTCGAGTGCAGCTTCGTGCCGTAGAGCCGGGGCACGAGCCAGTAGAACATCCCCGCCGCCATGAACCCGTTCCACCCGAGCGCGCCCGAATGGACGTGCCCGATGATCCAGTCGGTATAGTGCGCGAGCGCCGAGATGGACTTGATCGACAGCAGCGGCCCCTCGAGGGTGGCCATCCCGTAGAAGGTGACGCCCGCGGCGAAGAACTTCAGGACCGGATCCTCGCGCACCTTCTGCCACGCGCCCTTCAGGGTCAAGAGGCCGTTCAGCATCCCGCCCCACGACGGCGCCCACAACATCAGCGAGAACACCATGCCGAGCGACTGCGCCCACTCCGGGAGCGCGGTGTTCAGCAGGTGGTGCGGCCCCGCCCAGATGTAGATGAACACCAGCGACCAGAAGTGGACGACCGACAGCCGGTACGAGTAGACCGGCCGATCGGCCGCCTTCGGCACGAAGTAGTACATGATGCCGAGGATCGGCGTGGTCAGGAAGAACGCGACCGCGTTGTGGCCGTACCACCACTGCACGAGCGCGTCCTGAACGCCGGCGTAGATCGAGTAGCTCTTGAACGGTGACAGCGGCAGCGCGAGGCTGTTCACGATGTGCAGCACGGCGACGGTGATCACCGTCGAGATGTAGAACCAGATCGCGACGTACAGGTGCTTCTCGTTGCGGCGGGCGATGGTCCAGAAGAAGTTGATCGCGAAGACCACCCACACGAGCGCGATGGCGATGTCGATCGGCCACTCCAGCTCGGCGTATTCCTTCGACGTCGTGATCCCGAGCGGCAGCGTCACCGCCGCGGCGACGATGATGAGCTGCCAGCCCCAGAAGTGGATCTGCGTCAGCACGTTCGACGCCAGGCGGGCCTTCAGCAGGCGCTGCATCGAGTAGTAGACACCCGCGAACATCATGTTGCCGACGAACGCGAAGATGACGGCGTTCGTGTGCAGCGGCCTGATCCGCGAGAACGTCGTGTACTTGAGCCCGAAGTTCGCCTGGAACCAGGCCAGCTGCGTGGCGGCCAGCAACCCCACCAGCATCCCGACCAGCCCGAACAGGACGGAGGCGAAGATGAACCGCCTCACCACGGTGTCGTTGTATTCGATGCGCTCGGTATGCATTCCCTACTCCTCGGGTGCGTTCTCGGAAGGACTCGTCGTTGTCGTTAGCTTTGGCGCTGGCGCTGCCGCTGGCGTCTCCGGGCCGGTCGTGGCGGTCGTCGGATTGACCGCCCCGGTGTCGGCGTCGAGCGGCGCCAGCGCCAGCCGGTCGGCGTGCTCGAAGTCCCGCTGGCGCGCGCTGAACAGGAACAGCACCAGCGAGCCCGCCACCAGCATCAAGCTGACGAACACCTGCAGCGCGATCACGCTCACGAGGCCACCTCGGTCGCGAAGGGGGCGGGCATCGGCGGCGGCTGCGCGGGGACCGCCGCGGCGCGATCGCGCGCGCGCCGGCGCCGCGTCGGGTCGCGCAGGCTGGCCGCGGTGAACGTCAGCACGCTGAGCGACGACAGCGGCATGAACACCGCCGCCCGCACCGGCGTCATGAACCCGAGCAGACAGGCGCTGACCGCGAGCACGTTGTACCCGATGGCGATCGCGAGCACGCGTCTGGCGACCACGCGCAGGCGGCGCGCGGCCGCCAGCGCTTCGCCGAGCGGCATCAGCGTCTCGCCGACGAGGAAGAAGTCGGACTTGCCAGGGAGAACCGGCCGATCGATCGCGACCGACCCCGCGACCAGCACCTGCTCGAACGCCAGCGCGTCGTTGACGCCGTCGCCGAGATAAAGGGCGTCCTCTCCCCCGAGCCGCGCCACGTCGTCGGCCTTGTCGCGAGGCGAACGCCCGCCGCGGGCGTGCTCGGGCGCGAGGTCGAGCGTCCGGGCGAGCCCCGCGACGCGCGCCGGATCATCGCCCGACAGCAGCCACACCCCGTATCCCTTCCGGCGCAGCGCCGCCAGCTCCTCGCGCGCGTCGGGACGCACCGCCTCCCGCAGCTCGAACGTCGCCATCACCCGGCCGTCGTGGGCCAGCGTCGTGGCGGACGTGGCCGCGGCCCCAGGGGCGGCCCACGCCGTACGCCCCAGGCGCCACTCCCCGCCGCCGTCGCGCTTGCCGCCGGCGACGCCGCGGCCATTGCTCTCGGCCGCCGTCACGGCTTCGTCGTAGCGCGCCCCGGCGCGCCGAAGCGCGCGCGTCAGGCAGGCCGCGACCGGATGGCTGCTGCGACAAGCGAGGTTGTACGCGGCGTCGCGGACGCTCGGGTCGAGCGCCGCCAGCCCACCCTCGTCGACCAGCTCCAGCCTCCCGAGCGTCAGCGTCCCCGTCTTGTCGAAGATGAGCTTGCGGACGCGCTCAAGGCGATCGAGCAGATCTGATGAGCGCGCGAAGAAGCCCGCCCGGCGCAGGCGCGACTGCACCAGCTCGTACGCGAGGGGCAGCGCGATTCCTATCGCGCAGGGGCAGGTGACCACCAGCAGTGACACGGCGACGTCGAGCGCCCGCCCCGGATCGCGCGGGAACCACACGGCGAACCCAAGCGTCGCCGACGCGAGGACCGTCACCACCCAGCGGCGCGCCAGCCCATCCCAGAACCGCAGGTGCGCGCGCCCGGCCGTGGCGCGCGTGGCCGTCTGCCGCAACAGCGACACGAGGGGCGAGTCGGAGAAGTCGGTCTTCGCCACCACCGTCACCGCGGCGTCGCCCGCGTTGAAGCTGCCGGCGGGGATGGTGTCGGCGCGCGTGACGGCGCGCGGGCGGGCCTCGCCGGTGATCCAGTCCGTCGACACGCGCGCCTCGGCGTCGCGCAGCTCGCTGTCGACCGGAATGAGATCTCCCGGAGCCACCAGCAGGCGATCTCCGACGCGGAGCGCCGGCACCGCCACCGTGGTCAAGCCGCCCGCCTCGATGCGACGGACGAAGATGCCGTCCGCGCCGTCGTCCGCCAGCAGGTACTGGCGGTTGCGATCGAGCACGCGCTGCTGCAGGTAGCGCCCCACCACCATCAACGTGATGAAGGTGTTCAGGGTGTCGAAGTAGGTCAGCTCGCCGCCGCGGCCGCGCGCCACCTCTGCAAGCGAGGTGGCGTACACGAGCAGGATGCCGAGGGCGATGGGTAGGTCGAGGTGAAGCAGGCCGCGTCGCAGCCCGGCGCCGGCCGCCCGGAAGAACGGCCACCCTCCGACCAGCACCACCGCCGTCGAGAGCGCCAGCGACAGGCGCGAGAACAGCGCGTAGGTGTCCCCTTCGGCGCGCGTGAGGCCGAAGTAGAAGCTGAGCGAGAACAGCATCACGTTCATGGTGAGCGCCACGCAGAGCCCCATCCGCCAGGTGAGGCTCGACGACTCGGCGGACGCCTGCTTGCGGCTCGGGCCGAGCTGGTAGCCGAAACGTTCGATGTCCGCGATCCAGTCCGCCACCTCGAGGACGTCGCGGCGCCAGGCGAGTCGCACCTTTCCAAGCGCCGGGTTCACGGTGATCGCGACCGCCCCCTCACGCGCGCGGAACGTCTCGTTCATCAACCAGACGCAGGCCGCGCAGTGGATCCCCTGCACGTCGAGCTCGACCGTGCAGACGGAACCGCCGCCCGCCCGCGTCGCCGCGAGCAGGGGACCGAGCCACGCGTGTCCGCGCTGGCCCGGGACCGCGCCGACCGACGGAACGCGGTCGCCCGCGAGGTCATAGTAGTGAGTGAGCCCGCGCTCCCCGAGCAGCGCCGCCACGGCTTCGCACCCCGGACAGCAAAATCGCGTGGGCGTTGGGCCCTGTGGGACAGGTGCTCCACAGTGCGCGCACGACGATGGCGCAGATTTTTCGGGGCTTTCCATGGCTTCGTTGTTCGCGGCGTCGACACTGCGAACCCCGTGCCGCACGCGTCACACCGGCGTCGGGGTCGGCGCCCTACCGGTGCTCGCACCGAGGGCACGCCGCGGCAGCGGCATGGCGCTTGAAGGCGACCCGCCCGTGGATCTATCCGCGACTCAGGCCGTGCTTGGCGGGGGCATGCTGACCGCCATCGTCGCCGGCGCGACGGGCAGCGGTCATTGCGCCGTCATGTGCGGGCCGCTGGCGTGCGTGAGCATGGAATCGAATCGGGGCGCTCGTCGCCAGCTGGCCGCGGCCTGGCATTCCGGCCGTCTCGCAGCCTACGTCGCCGTCGGTGCTTGTCTCGGCGCCATCGGCGACGGCGCGGTCAAAGCCCTCACCGAGGCGTCGCGCCGATATCTCGTATGGGTTATGGTGGCGGGCCTCGTGATGATGGCGGTGGAGGGGGGAAAGCGCCTGCCCCCCATCCCGGGAATTCGGCATATTTCGCGCCTGCTGTTCCGAACCGGCGAAAGATTTTCGCCCCTGTCGCGGGCGTGGCTGCGGGGCGCGGCGACGCCGTTTCTTCCGTGCGGGCTGCTCTACGGGGCCTTCGTCATGGCGATCGGCGCTGGCAGCGCGGGCCGTGGCGCGCTGGTGATGGGCTCGTTCGGGCTCGGCGCCATTCCGGCGCTGGCGCTGGTCCAGGCGCAGAGCCACCGGCTCGCCAACTACCCGCGGGCCAAGCGCGTGGCGGCCCGGGCCCTCCCGCTGCTCGCCGCCGCGGTGCTGGTGTGGCGGGCGTTCGCCGCTGCAAGTCCTGCCCACGCTTGTCACTAGGCCAGGGCCGGCCCGTGAGCGGGCCTCGGACGTCGGGCCTCGGCCTTCGGGAGTCGGCGGTCGGATCGGGGAAGAGCACGTGCGGCGAGCTGTGCGAACCGGGAACGGCGGTTGCAGCGATTTCGGGTCGTGTCTGACGATCTCGCGCGCGTTCCCGACGATGTGAACCGGTGGGCGCGGATGGCCATCGAGGCTCCGCGCTACACGAGCTACCCGACGGCCGCGGAGCTGTCACCCGCCTACGGCCGCGCGGACGTCGCGGAGGCACTGACGAGCGCGAACGGACACCCAGAAGAGCCGCTGTCGATCTACGTCCACCTGCCGTTTTGCCGCGAGATCTGCTGGTTCTGCGGCTGCCACGCCCTCGTGGCGCGAACGCCTGAACGAATCGATCGCTACCTGGTCGCGCTCGACCGCGAGATCGACGGCGTCATGTCGATCCTCACCGAGCGCCGCGACGTCGCCGAGCTCCACTTCGGTGGCGGTAGCCCCTCGCTGCTCTCGTCGGCGCAGTTCGAACGCGTGTGGTCCTCGCTGACGCAGCGGTTGCGCCTCCGGCCCGACACGGAGGCGTCGGTCGAGGTCGATCCCCGCACCGTGGACCCGGAGCGCCTCGCCACGTATCGGCGGGCCGGGATCCAACGCATCAGCATGGGCTTTCAAGATCTCGACGCGTGCGTGCAGGCGGCCATCGGCCGCAATCAATCGGCGGCGGTCTCGCTTCGTGCCTTCGAATGGGCCCGCGCGGCGGGATTCGGCGGCGTCAACGTCGACCTCTGCTACGGGCTGCCGGAACAGACCGAGGACAGCTTCGAACGAACCGTGCGCGAGGTCGCGACCATGAGGCCCGATCGGCTGGCCCTGTTCGGCTACGCCCACGTCCCGGCCCTCAAGCCCCTGCAGCGCCGCATCGACGCCCGCGCGCTGCCCGAGGCGGCACGCCGGGCGCGGCTCTTCGCCATCGGCCGCGACCTGTTGCTCGAAGCGGGCTATCGCGCCGTGGGGATCGATCACTTCGCGCTGCCGGGCGACCCGCTCGTCCGCGCGCTCGACGGCGGCCGCCTGCAGCGCAACTTTCAGGGCTACACCACGTCCGCCACCGACACGCTGGTGGGCTTCGGGCTGTCCGCCATCAGCGATTTCGGTCACGCGGTGGCGCAGAATCATCGCGGCTTGCGCGACTACCTGGCCGCCACCAACGACGCGACGCCCGCCACCGAGCGCGGCTTTCGTCGCTCGCCCGACGATCGGGTCCGCGGCGAGGTCATCCGCCAGATCATGTGCACCTTCGCGGTGGACTTCGCGGCCGTCGAGCGGAGCTTCGACGTCGCCGTCAATTCGTACTTCGCCACGGAGCTCCGCGAGCTCCAGCGCCTCGCCGACGATGGGCTGCTCTCCGTCGAGAGCGACCGCATCGTGCTCACCCCCCTCGGGGCAATGCTGGCTCGCAACGTCGCCGTGGTCTTCGACGCCTATCGCCGCCGCAAGCCTCTTCGGCCCACCGACGGCAGCGCGGCGACCCGCCGCTTCTCCACGACGGTGTGACGCCGCCGCCGCTCGGCGAGCCTTCAGATGTGGTGGTGCAGGCTCTCGCCGAGATACGGATCGTGGCGGGCCAGCAAGGGCACGCGGGCGAACGTGCGCGCGAGCCAGAAGACCAGCAGCGAGAGTGGACCGACCAGGCCGGCGAGCTCGAAGAGGCCGGGCACGGGCCGCTCGGGAAAGTTTGCCGGCATGGTCATCAGCCACAGATCCAGCCAGCGTCCCAGCAGCAACAGCGCGCCGATGGCGAGCAACGCACGCTCGTTGCGCTTCACGGCCCGCGGCAACAGCAGCAGGAACGGCAGCGCCCAGTTCACGATCAGGTTCGCGAAGAACACGACCATCCAGCCGTCCCGCCAGCGGGCTTCGAAGTAGGCGGTCTCCTCGGGGATGTTCGAGTACCAGATGAGGAGGAACTGGCTGACCCACTGGTAGGCCCAGAACGTCGCGAACGCGAACATCAGCTTGCCGAGATCATGAAGGTGATCGTCGCGCAGCTCCGGGAGCGCGCCGGCCCGCCGCAGGAGGATGGCGGCGATCGCGACGGCGGTGACGGTCGAGACAAGGATCCCGGCGACGTTGTAGAAGCCGAAGATCGTGCTGAACCAGTGGGCCTCGAGCGTCATGATCCAGTCGAACGCGCCCAGGCATGCGGTCACGGCGAACACGACCAGGAACCCCGCCGCCCAGCGGACGGTGCGGCGGGTGGCGAGAGCCGCCGCGTCGCCCGCGCCGCCCGCGTCCTGTGCCAGCGACAGTCGGCGCAACCGCAGCCCGAACAGCATCCACACGCACAGGATGCCCACCATGCGCACGACGAAGAACGTCGGGTTCAGGAAGGCGGCCTTGCCCACGAGCAGCGCGTCGCGCGCGGCCTCCGGGCGCGCCCACGCATAGAGCACCCGCAGCCCGGGCGTCGTCGCCAGCAGCAGCACGCCGCCCACGGGGACGAACGAGCCGAGGCCCTCGAGGATGCGCTTCAACACCACCGCCCATCCGGCGTTCGCGACCGCCAGCAGGCTAAGCAGCACGATGCCGCCCACCGCCAGGCCGAGGACCAGGACCGCGCCGACGAGGAGGTTCGTCAGCGCGCGCGCCGGGCTCGCCACCGCGCCGGCGGCGAGGATCGCCAGACACGCGAGCGCGAGCGGCAGCGCCACCCGCTGCGCGCGCGCCAGATGCTCGGACGCGGCGGTCGAGGTCGCCGGGGACACGCGGGGGTCGTTCATGGTCGGATCTCCGGCGCGGTGCCAGCAGGGGTGGGCGGGGACGGTTGCCTCATCGGGGTCGGGGAAGACGCTGCGGCGGGTACCGCCTTCACCGGCTCGACGGCCGGCGCGCCCGTCGGGCGTGGACCCTCCGCGACCGCGGCCGGCTTCGTCACCGCGGCGACCGGCGGCTGCGCGAGCGCCCCGGCTGACGCCTGCAGCTGTCGCACGTAGCGCGCGATCTTCCAGCGATCTTCCTGCACGATCTGCTGGCCATAGGGCGGCATCAGGCCTTGCCCGAAGGTCACGATGTGAAAGATCTGCCCGTCCGGCAGGCCCTTCGCGTGCGGAGCCACCAGCGACGGGGGCCGCGGAAAACGCAGCGCCACCAGGCCGTCCCCCAACCCCTCGTGACCGTGACACGGCGAGCACCACCGCTGGAACCCCACCCCTCCCCGCTGGCGGGCGGCGTCGCAGTCCGGCACCGGGTTCGTGAGCTCTCGCCCCGCGCGGGTCGCCTCGGCCGGCCCGGCCACGAAATGTAGCGGTTGATACCCCCGCGGGATGGTCCCGGCCGGCGGCGCCATCAGGGTCCTGCCGTCGCGCGTGTTGGGATTGGGCGCGAAGGAGTCGTACGCGACGGACGCGACCATGTCGGGCATGTACTCGAGGTTCGTCTCGGGCGCGGGATCCTCCTCGCATCCGGCGCCGAGCGGCCCCGCCAGCAACGCGACCACCAGCAGCGCACGCATCGCGCGCGGCGACGCCGCCCGCTGCCCGTCATGACCTGCACGCCTGCGCGAACAGCCGCTCATGGCCTGTCTCCCGTCGCCGCCGAGACCTCGACCGCGCCCGCGCTCCACAGCAGCGCCTCCGCGGCCTTGCCGCCCGTCTGCAAGACCAGGATGAAGCGGTCGTCCGTGACGCGCGGCCGCGCCACGACGTGCTTCCCCGGGAACAGCCGCGAGCGAAGCAAGAACGTGCCGGCGCTGACGAGCGCCGCCGTGAGGACGGTCAGCTCGAACGTGATGGGCAGAAACGCCGGCACCGACGCGAAGGGCTTGCCGCCGACGTTGAGCGGCCAGCTCGCGACGGCAGCCCACAGCTGAAAGGACATCGCGAACGTCCCCCCGAACAGCCCGGCGGCGAAGCACACCCAACCGAGCCGCGACCGCCGCAGCCCCATGGCGTCATCCAGCCCATGAATCGGGTACGGCGTGAAGGCGTCCGCGATGGTGTGCCCCGCGGCGCGCGCCGCGCGGGTCGCCGCCAGCAGGCGATCGGCGTCGTCGAAGGTGGCGATCACCTGGCCCATCACGCGGACTCCCGCTGCAGGGCGACGGCGGAAGCCGGGAGGCCGGCGTCACCCTCCCGCGAAGGCGGCTGCCGCCCGGCCCCGCGCGCGAACCCCAGCACAGCCTTGACCTCGCCGATGGAGATGGCGGGCAGGACCCGCACGAACACCAGGAACAGGCTGAAGAACAGGCCGAAGCTCCCGATCAGCGTGAAGACCTCGACGCGCGTCGGCGCGTAGCTGCCCCAGCTCGAGGGCAGAAAGTCACGGTGCAAGGAGGTGACGATGATGACGAAGCGCTCGAACCACATGCCGACGTTGATGACCAGGGACAGCACGAACAGCGCCACGGGTGACGTGCGCAAGCGCTTGAACCACAGCAACTGCGGGGACACGACGTTGCAGCTCACCATGATCCAGTAGGCCCACGCGAACGGGCCCGTGGCGCGGTTGATGAACGTGAAGCGCTCGTAGGGGTTGCCCGAGAACCAGGCGATGAAGAACTCCGTGCCGTAGGCGATGGCGACGATGCCCCCCGTGACGATGATGATCTTCGCCATGTTCTCGAGGTGGCGAATCGTGATGAAGTGCTCGAAGCCCATCACCGAGCGCGCGATGATCATCAACGTCAGCACCATGGCGAAGCCGCTGAACACCGCGCCGGCCACGAAGTACGGGGGAAAGATCGTGGTGTGCCACCCCGGGATCACCGACGTGGCGAAGTCCATCGAGACGATGGTGTGGACCGAGAGGACGAGCGGCGTGGCCAGGCCCGCCAGCAGCGTGTAGAGCGTCTCGTAGCGCGACCAGATGCGCGCCGAGCCCGTCCAGCCGAACGCGAGCAGGGCGAACACCCGCCGCTTGACGCCGGGCAGGGTCCGATCGCGCACCGTCGCCAGATCGGGCAGCAAGCCGATGTACCAGAACACCAGCGACACGGTGAAGTAGGTGCTGATGGCGAACACGTCCCACAGCAACGGCGAACGAAAGTTCACCCACAGCGGACCGCGGAAGTTGGGATAGGGCAGCGCGAAGAACGCGACCCAGGGACGCCCCATGTGAATGATGGGGAACAGCCCGGCGCACATGACCGCGAACAGCGTCATCGCCTCCGCCGAGCGGTTGATGCTGGTTCGCCACTTCTGGCGGAACAGAAACAGGATCGCGGAGATCAACGTTCCCGCATGGCCGATGCCGACCCAGAACACGAAGTTCGTGATGTCGAACGCCCAGCCTACCGTGCGGTTGAGGCCCCACACCCCGATGCCGGTCAGGATCTCGTAGGTCACGTTGCCCGCGCCGAGCAGCAACATCCCGGCGGCCACCGCGAAGGCGGCCTTCCATTTCCAGGTCGGGCGCCGGTTCATGGGCCCGATGATGTCGTCAGTGACGCCCGCCAGCGTCCGCGCCTCGCTGACCAGCGGAACGCGCAACGACGAGACGACCGGGCTCCCGGCGTGCGTGTCAGCCATCGCGACCTCCGGACTTGACGCGGGCGAGATAGGCGACCTGCGGCTTCACGTTGATCTCCTCCAGGATGTGATAGGCGCGTCCCTTGGATGTCAGGCGGGCGACGGCGCTCGCGGGGTCGTTGCTGTCGCCGAACGTGATGGCCTCGGCGGGGCAGCTCTGCTGGCAGGCGGTCTTGATGTCTCCGTCGGCGAGCGTACGGCCCTCGCGCCTCGACAGCGCCCGGGCCTCCTCGATGCGCTGCACGCACAGCGAGCACTTCTCCATGACGCCGCGGCTGCGCACGACCACGTCGGGGTTCAAGACCATGCGCGACAGGTCGTCGCCGTGGCGGTAGTCGAACCAGTTGAACCGGCGGACCTTCGTGGGGCAGTTGTTCGCGCAGTAGCGGGTGCCGACGCAGCGGTTGTAGATCTGCTGGTTGAGGCCCTCGCTCGAGTGCACCGTCGCCAGCACCGGGCACACGGTCTCGCAGGGGGCGTTCTCGCAGTGCTGGCACATCATCGGCTGATGTACGACCTCGGGGTTCTCCGGGGTGCCGCCGTAGTAACGATCGATCCGCAGCCAGTGCATCTCCCGGCGCCTGCGGACCTCCAGCTCGCCGACGACCGGGATGTTGTTCTCGGCGTTGCACGAGACAATGCACGCCGCGCAGCCCGTGCACTTGTTGAGGTCGACGGACAGGGCCCAGCGGTGCCCGGCGTAGACGTGGCCCGGCCACAGCCCGTTTCCGCCGCGCTCCTTCGGGTGCGCGGCACCCGGGACGGAGGCCGCCTTCGGTCCCCCCGGCTCCGATCCGGCGACCGGCGGCGCCAGGGCCTCGGCCAGGCTCACGTGCCGCACCAGCTCCCGTCCCTCCTGCGACGCGTGCGTCTGGGTCAGCGCCAGCGGCTGCTTCATGCCCGTCGCGGTGAGGGCGACCCGCAGACCCGCGCGCCGGAGTCCGTACGCCGTGCGGAGCGCGAGTGGCCACGCGTCGGCGCCGTGGCCCTTCGCCATGTGGCCGGCGCTGGTTCGTCCGTGCCCGACCGCCAGCGCCACCACCCCGGGTGCGGTCCCGGGCTGAACCACGATCGGCACCCGCACGGTCTCGCCGCCGGTGCCGAGCTCGACGACGTCCCCGTCCTCGAGCCCGAGCGCCCTCGCGTGGGCCGGGCCGATGGCGGCGGCGTTGCCCCATGCCTGCTTGGTGATCGGATCGGGCAGCTCTTGCAACCAGCCGTTGTTCGCAGGGGCGCCGTCCCGCAAGGCGACCGACTCGTGAAGCACGAGCTCGAGCTCGCCGGCCGCCGTCCCGGGCGCGCGCGTGGCCAACGCCGCCAGCTCTGCGGTCAGGTCCGCCGCGGGGCGGAGCGCTGGCGGGGCGAGTCCCTCGTCGACCGCGGAGACGTGGAAGCCCTCGCGGACGACGTTGTCCCAGGCCGCCTGCGCGGAAGCGGACGAGGAGGCGTCGGCGGTGGCCGCATGCTCCGCCAGCGGGCCGCGCTCCCAGCGGGCCTTGAAGAACGCGAACGCGTCCGTCGTGTCGCCGGCCCAGCTCAAGGCGGACGCCAGCCGCGCGCGCGTGTCGAACAGCGGGGCGACGCAGGGCTGCCCCATCGTCTCGACGCCCGCCCGAGGGGCGTGGTCGAGCCAAGCTTCGAGCGCATGGCCCTCGGGGGCGTGCACCCCGCACAGGCTGGCGGTCTCGTCGAGCCGCTCCGACGTGGACACCGTCAGCTCGACGGCGCCGAGGGTCTCCCCGAGGGCTCGCTCGACGAGCAGCGGATTGGTCCCGACGAAGATGAGCGCGCCCACCTGCCGCGCCACGAGCTCGTCGCGGAGCGCGGCGAACGTCAGCTCGGGGAGCTCGTGCGCCGGGCCAGGCGGGATCACGGCGGTCGTGCCTTGGTTGCCGAGCAGCGCGTTCGCCAGCGCCGCCAGCAGCTGCGCGCGTGGATCGTCGCTGCCGCAAAGCACGACCCCGTGGGGTCCGGCGCGGCGCAGCTCACCCGCCAGCGCAGCCAGCGCCTCCGCGGGAACGGCGCCGGGCGCGGCCGGGGCCACGGCGGCGAGCACGGCGCGCGCGGTGGCGACGGCGGGCGCGGCGCTCCCGCTCGCCAGCTGGCCGACCAGAGTCGCGAGCACCGGAACGAACGACGACGGGGGCACGGGGTAGCGCTCGTCGGCGGCGCTGCCCGTGATCGTCAGATGCGCCTCGAATTGAACGTGGCGGGCCATCCGCCCGCGGCGATCGACGTCGCGGGCGGTCGCGTATTGTCGCCCGAGGATGGCCGGCGCCAGCCAGGTTCCCAGGAAGTCCGCGCCCACCCCGACGATCAGCTCCGCGTCGTCGAGGCGGTAGTCCGGGACGACCGCGGCGCCGTAGAGAATTCGATGTGTCTCGGCGATCGCGTCGCGCTGGCCCATGGGGTCGAAGCGGACGAGCTTCGCGGCGGGCGCCCCCGCCGCTCCGCCCGCCGGCTGTCCCCCGGCGACGGCACACAGGCGGCCGAGGGCGTCCTCCTCCGTGGGGCCGAGACCCCAGGGCACGACCAGGCGAACGGCGCGCCCCGCCGCCGCGGCCTTCGCCAGACCCGCGCGCACAGCCTGGTCGACGGTGGCCCACGACGCCGCGTGCCCGTTCACGCGCGGGCCCCGCGCACGATCGGCGTCGTAGAGTCCCAGCACGGACGCCTGGCCGACGGCGCACACGGCGCCGCGAGACACGGGGTGCGACGCGTTCCCCTCGACCTTGATGGGGCGACCATCGCGCGTCTTCACCAGCAAGCCGCAGCCCGCGGCGCAGCCGCCACACGCGGTCGCGTACCAGGACGCAACGCCAGGGATCAGCTCGTCGGGCTTGGTCGTGAACGGCAGGATCTTCTGTTCGGGGGGTCGGCTGCACGCCGCCATCGCGGCGGTCGCCGACAAGCCCATGACCTTGAAGAAGTCGCGGCGCGATCCCGGTCCGCCCGCGGCGGCCATGCCGATCGCGATGGGGGCCCCATCCGGCAGCTCGTCAGCGCGCGCGGTCGCGCCCCCGGGCTCGAGCTCGCGCAGGGACTGCCACCAGCGCGGCGGAAGTCGCGGTCCGCCCGCGGAGACGGCGTCGGGCTCGGCCTGGTCGTCGTGGTGCGGGTGATCGTCGTCGATGGGCATTGGCAACCTAGCGATGGCAGGCGGAACAATCGGTGGGGGGAAGCAAGTGACGCGGCGGAATCTTGTCTGCGTCGGGCAGGCGGGCGGCCGCCAGCGTGGCCAGGGGCAGCGGCGCGTCGATGCGCGCCTCGCGCGTCTGGCGATGACAATCGAGGCACCAGCCCATGGCCATCGTCTCCTTCTGCGCGACGCGCACCATCTGCTCGACGGGGCCGTGGCACGTCTGGCAGGCCAGGCCCGCGCCCACGTGGCTGGCGTGGCTGAAGAACGCGAAGTCCGGCAGGCGATGAACCTTCAGCCACGGCACGGGCCGATCGCTGGTCACGAACGCGGTCAGCCGCTGGATCTCCGGCGAGTCGGTCTTCACGCGGGCATGACAGTTGAGGCACACGCTGGCGGCGGGCACACCAGCGTGCCGGCTGCGCTCCGCGCCCGCGTGGCAATACTGACAGTCGACCTCGTAGAGCCCGGCGTGCAGGGCGTGCGAGAAGGCGATGGGCTGTTCGGGGGCGTGGCCCTGCTGGGTGCCGACGCGACACCCGAGCACCGCGCAGAAGAGCGCGATCAGCCACGCCGCGGGCGCCCGCCGCCGCGGGATCAAGCGTTCACCCCCGGGACCTTCGAAGCGCCATCCTCGCCGAGACGGCGCGCCACCGCGCGCAGCGGGAAGATCTCGTCGAACGGCAATCCCGCCATGGGCCACGCCGCCACCAGCACCATGAACGACAGCGCGTGCAGCTTGATGGCGGCGGGGCTGGCGACGATGGCCTCGGTCACAGGCTCCATCGCGATCAACGACCGAACGTAGGGGACGGAGATGTACGCGTACCAGACGGTGATCCACCGGTAGTTGACCGTCAGGAACACGCCCGACAGGCACACCGCGAAAAGTAGCGCCAACACCAGGACGCGCGGCGCTTGCTCGGGCACCCCCGCCCGCAGCGCCTGGATGCGGCGGCGCAAGCGCGCCCCCACGCCCCAGGCGAACAACAGCGCTCCGACCAAGCCGACGGTCTCGATGACGCCCACGCGATCCGGATCGTCGAGCAGCGCCCGCATCGCCCCCGGCGCCAGGGCCGTCGTGAGGTGGCCTACCGCGAGCGTGGTGAAGCCAAGCACCAGCGCCGCCTCGGAGGGTCCACTGATCTCGCGCGGCGCCGGACCCTGCCGATTCCGCAGGACGCCCCAGCGGTAGAGCCACGACGCCGCGAAGCCGAACACGGCGAAGTACGGCCCGTACATGAACACGGCGCCGCTGAGCGAGGTCACGACGAAGCTCCTCTCCGCTTGCGCCACGAGCTCAACGTCACGAGGCCCAGCACCAGCGCCGTTCCCTCCAATCCGAGCAAGAAGAAGTCACGCTCTCGTGGGGGCGTCGTGCCGTCGCGCGCGAGGTGGGCGAGATATCCCTTCAGCGCGTACTGCTCGTCGGCGTCGAGGCGGCACGCGCCGTAGACCGCGCTCATGACCGGGGTCGCCATCTGGTCGAGGGCGGGCGCGAGACCCTTCTCGCCCATGCGCGCGTAGGCGAACGTCAGATCGGGGCCCAGCGTCCCGCCGCCCATCAACCCTTCGTTGCCCGTGGCGCTGCGCGCGTTGTGACACGCGAAGCACGGCGCGCCGCCGCGTTGCAGGCGCCGACGGCCGATGAACAGGTCTCGGCCACGGGCGATCTCGTCCTCGGTCGCGTCGGTTCCCCACTTGGGCCCGGTCGCGACCGGCAGGCAACTGCCGCGCGTCGCGCAGGCGGCGAAGTACGCCAGCACCTGCTCGAGCTCGTCGTCGGTGAGGGGCTGCGCGGGCATCCGGATGCCCGCGAAGCGCGCCGCCAGCTCGCGCGCGATCGGATCGCCGCCGTCGATGGCCGCCCCCGGGTCGCGGACGAACTTCGCGATCCAACCCTTCGTCCGGCGTGCCGTCACGCCCAGCAGGTCCGGACCGATCTTCGGCCCGCTCCCGATGTTGTGACAGGTGGAGCAGCGCTGGGAAAAGATCACGGCGCCCGGCATGAGATCGGGATTGGCTCCGGTCGTTCCGGAGGCGGAGGAGGCGCCGGGGGAAGCCGCGGTCCCGACGAGGGAGAGCACGACGATGGAAAACGCGGCGGGATTCACGTTGGTCGCAGCCGATTGCAAGTCGAAAGCCAGCGCTCGATTCAGCGTCGTGCAGCGCCGGCCAACGTCTCGGCGTCACGATTTCATCGGGAACATTCCGTAGCCCCGCGAACCCTACCGCCGCAAACACGGAAAGATTGATGGCGGATTTTCTCAGGTGAAGGGCGAGCGAGCCAGGATCGAACGGCCGACCGCGCCAGCATTTCCCGCAGACTTTGCGCGTCCGCGAACCGCCTCCGCAATTCCTGCGATGCTCCGCCACGAGCGACGACGCCCGGCAGGTTCGATCGACTTGCTCAGACCAGGCGCTCTTCCTCTTCCATATCGCGGAGCAACCAGATCGTCAGAAACGCCAGCTTCGCGGCGAGGATCGGCAGTTCCGGCGCGACCTTTGCCTCGCCGTGCAAGGTGGCCAGGACCTGCCGCTGCGTTCGGTGGTCGACCCGCGCGCGCTCGACCCACATGTCCGCCTCCGGCGTGCCGGGCCGCAGGACCGTCGGCATCACCCGCTCCTCGAAGGCGAGGTGAACCTCGAAGGCGGTGCGAATGTCTCCCACGGCGCTGGCCACCGCATCGGAGGCCCGCTGCTTGCCATCGAGGGCGTCCTCCGCGACGCCGCGAGCCTTTTGCAGCAACTCACGCAGGCTTGCGTGTTGCGCCAGAATGGCGCGCCGCACATCGTGCGCGGCATTGTGAGCGGACGGCGTGGTCCAGATGGTATCGGACATGGATTCCCCTTTCCGCCGAGCGATGCCTTCCCGGAAACGCAGCAATCCGCGCGCCACGCCCGGCGCAGCCGCCGCCTCAGCGGGCAACGTCCAGCTTGCGGAACAGGCTGCGCTTCTTGTAGTGGTGCTTCTCCATCCTGCCCAGGATGTCGGCGAGCACCCGCACCGCCTCCCCCACGAACGGCCCTTTGTTCAACATCACGCATTCCGCGGCGACGCTCGCGGCCGCGTCGGTTACCTCGGCCCGGGAGGGCACGCCGGTCCGGGCGAGCGTGTCGAGCACCTGAGTCGCCCAGATGGTCGGCACGTGAGCCGCCTCGCAAAGCCACAGGATCTCCTCCTGCAACTCGGCGAGGCGCTCGAACCCCACCTCGACGGCGAGGTCTCCGCGCGCGATCATGACGGCCAGCGGTGGGCGGCGCAGTCCCTCGAGGAGGATGCGCGGCAGATTCTCGAAGCCGGCGCGGGTCTCGATCTTGAGGACGATCGCGATCCGCTTGCGCCCCATTCGATCGAGGGCCGTGTGCAGGAGCCGGACGTCGTCGGGCCCGCGGACGAAGGAGAGGCTGACGGCGTTGGCATGCCTCGCGACGAACGCGAGCGCGCGGCGGTCCTCCGCCGCCAACCCTGGCACGGCCAGCGGAGTGTCCGGGAGGTTGATGCCCTTTTCCGCGCGCAGCTTGACGGTCTCCTTCTGTGTCCCGACCACGCGCAACAGGTAGCTCTCCCGGTCCTTGCTCGCGCGAGCGACGACCGCATGAATCTTCCCGTCGTCGAACATGACCCGATGTCCCACCTTCAGGTTGTCGAGGGCCGCGGGCAAGGTGCAGGCGACCTGGCCCGGCTGCTCGACCCGCCCCTCATGATCCCGCCGCGGTGCCCTGCCGGCGGTCGCCCTCCGCGTGAGGACCAGCGGATCCCCGGTGCGGACATCGATCGCCGGGTCGTCGGCGGCCGGCACCTCGAGGGCGAGCGTGCCGAGGGGTTTGCCGCCACGAAACAGGCGCGCCTTCGCCGCTCCGAGGAGGTAGGCGCGCTCGTCGCTGGCACACACGAGCTGGTCGCCATCGACCTCGTGGACCACCAGCGTGCGCTTCTTCTCGCGGGTGTCGCGAAACCGCAGCGTGTCTCCCGGACGAATCTTCGCGAACCCCTCGTCGCTGATCAGCAGTTGCCCGGCAGGTGAGCCGTCATGCTGGGGCGTCGAGCCGCGACGGATGACGACCCGCGCGGGGGCCGTCACCGCGCCGAGCTCGTCCCGCGCGGGTCCCCACGTCGCCACATGGCGGCCAGCGGCCACCGGCCCGGTCCTGATCTTGGGTCCGGCGAGATCCATGAGCACGCGGCAGGATCTCCCGGTCTGCACACGCGCGGCCCTGAGGCCGCGGATGGTTTGCAGCCATTCGCGCTCGCCCTCGTGCGCGCAGTTGATTCGGAGAACGTTCATACCTGCGGTCAGCATCCTCGCCATCCAGGCGCTCGTCGCCTCCGCGGCGGGGGGGGCCGTGACCATGATGTAGATATGGCGACCGGCGGGCCGCGGACCGAGCGCGTCGTGGGTGTGCCGGTGGAGGTACTTGTTCGCGGTCTCCCACGACAGGAAGCCGGAGCGAGTTTTCACCAGACGGGCCAGCTCCTTCGCGGCCCTGGTGTCTCCGACGAGCGCGAGAGATTCGTGGGCGCGAGCGGCCACCTCGAGCAGGCTCCCCATAACGCAGCTTTCGGACCGTCCCAGGGAGGACAATCCACGGCGCGAGAGCTCTGCTTGCAGCCCTCGCAGATCCTGCCGCCGGAGAGCCACGTAGTGAACCAGGTTCCGGGCGCTCGCCCGTCCCTCCGCGGCGACGCGCCGGAGCGGGGCGCTCATCTCCCTCTCCACCTGGACGAGCCGCTTCTCGAGGCGGACCAGCTGGCGCGCCAGCGTTTCGAGTGATGCCGCGTCGGACCCCACGGTTCTCTTCAAAGCCCGCTCATTCTGCCGCCTGGCGGCGCTGACTTTGAAACATTCGCGCCCCAATTCGCGAGGCGGGGCGGCGGCGTAGGCTAGCAGCCCGGCGCGGCCGGCGTGTCCGGGCGCTCGCCGGCCGACTCCAGCGCGTCCTCGAGCAGGGTCTCGCGCCCACCGCTCCGCGCGCGCCGCTTCAGGCGCTGGAGCACCGCCGGCAACGCGATGATCGCAGCCGTGAGGCATGCCACCTCGCCGAGGATCGCCATCGCGCCGAAGCCCTGCAGGGCCTTGTTGCGCGCCGCCAGCAACGAGCCGTACCCGACGATGGTCGTCCAAGAACACAGCGCGACGGCCGCGCCCGTCGACGTGACCGCCTTGACGACGTCGCGCTCCTCACGGTACCGCGTGACCACGTTCAGCGCGTATTCAGCGCCGATGCCAAACGTGATGGGCAACGCGATGAAGTTGAGAAACGTGACGCGGACGCTGAGCCATCCCGCGGCCCCCACCATCACCGCGACCCCGATCAACAGCGTCCCGAGCGCCAGCAACGCCGCCGTCGGCGGACGGATCGTGAAGGCCACGATCACCAGGACCGCCAGCAGCGACGCCAGCGTGGCGATGGGTCCGTCGTGCAGGATCGAGCGCAACATCGCCCCGAACACCACCGCCGAGCCGGAGGTCTCCAGCACCTTCCCGCTCGGCAGGTGCAGGTACTGCAGGACCGCCGCGATCTCCAGCAGATCACGCCCGTTCCACACCGAAAGGCCGTGCTCGACCGCGTACACCAGCACCACCCGGCCCACGGTTCCGTCGACCTCGGTGAACGGCCGGCGCGCCAGCGGCGGGAGATCGCCCGGCGCCAGCGCCCGCATGCCCTCGGGCGGATCGATCTTGGCGAGCTTGTCGCGGTCCTTGTCGTCGAGCGCCTCCAGCGCCGGATCGTGCGCGAGCTTGCGGATCGAGCGGATGAGGTCGAGCTTCCTCTGCTGAGCGTCGGGCGGGCCCGGCAAGAGGTCCCACACGGTGGTGATCTGGCCGATGACCGGAATGGGCAGCACGCTCGACCGGGCCGCGCGCTCGCTGTCCTGGCGCCGGATGGTCGTTCGCACGTCCTCGACCTCGCCCACGCTGTCGGCGAGGATGATCGTGGGCGACGGCCAGCGACCGAACAGGTGATCGATGTTCTCGCTGAAATCGCGCTGCTCCGCGGTCGAGCTGAGCTCGGAGCTCAGCTTCTTGAAGTTGTACTCGAATGGGTCGCGCAGGAAGTGCGCGAGCCCAAGCGTCGCGGTCACCGTCACCACGGCGGTGACGACCACCAGCAGGCCAGCCCGACGGGTGATGAGCCTGCCGAGCCAGTCGAGCCGCAGCGGGGGCCGCCGCGCGTGCCGGGCGGTGTTGCCGCGGCGATCGAGCAGCATCAAGAGCGCGGGCAGGACGGTGTAGGTGGCCGACCAGCAAGCCAGCGAGCCCACCGCACCCATCACCCCGAACTGGTAGAAGCCGCGAAAGCTCGTCACCATCAGCGACGCGTAGGCGGCCGACGCCGACAAGGACGCTACCAGCGTCCCGCGCCAGGTCCCGGCCAGCGCGAACCGCATGGCGTCCGCGGGGTCGGAGTGCTTCGCGTGCTCCTCCTCGTAACGCGACATCAGGACGATGGCGTAGTTGATGCCGTTGCCCACGATGATCGAGCCGAGGAAGGCCGTCGACGAGTTGAGGTAGCCGAACGCGAGCTCGGCGACCCCGAACGCCACCAGCGCCCCGACGATCGCCGGCAAACCGATCAGCGGAACCGCGCGCAGCCGCCGGAAGTAGAACCCGATCGACAGCGCCACCACGAAGAGGCACGTCCCGGTCACGAGCTTGATGTCGCGCTCGACCGCCTGGCGCGTGGCGATCCCGGTCGCCACCGGGCCCCCCAGGTTGACGCGCATGTTGGGGTGGTACCGCTCCGGCGGATCCTCCGCCACCAGCCGCCCCACGGCGTTGAACAGCCCCTCCCCGCCACCCTCGACGAAGATTCCGCCAGGCGGCAGCGCCGCCACCCACATATAGGTCTTGTCCTTCGAGGCGAACAGCCCGTCGGGGAATCGATCGTCGACGCGCGATCTGCTCGAGATGCGACCCTGCATCGAATCCAGTGACTCCTCGGAGTCGCCGGCGAGGTCGACGTAGAGCGGGTTCTTGCGCCGGCTGATCTCGCTGCGCAGGCGATCGCGGATCGACTCCAGGTCGTCCTCGGAGACGTAGAGCCACTTGTTGCGCTCGAAGAAGTCGCGCACGTCGCGGACGTTGTAAGCGGCCAGGGCCGCCAGGTTCGCGGGGAGGTTCCTGATCTTCGTGGTCAGCGCGGCCGCGTAGCGTTCGTTCGCGACCGGGTCGGGCGAGTGGATGCCCACGAGGAGCAGGGACAGGTCGCCGATGCGCCGCTCGGTGGCGTGCAGCGCGACCACGCCCGGATCGTGGCTGGGCAGCAGCTCGGCGATGGCGGTGCGGAGGCGGAGATGCGACGCGAAGAAGCCGGCCACCGCCGCCACCACCAGCGCCGCGAGCAACACGGTTCCCGCGCGGTTGGTGATCACGGCCTGAACCCGGGCCTGGAATCGGTGTTCTCCGCCGCTGGTGGCCATGTCGCCGCGCGGACCAAGGTAGCAGGTCTTGTCCCCGAGATCCCGCGGCCGCGCGAAAAAATGCCAAGGACCTGACGCGCGCTCCGGGAATCCGTGCCCGACGCCACCCTCGCCTCTGGCTCGGCACTTGCTGAAGGCAACCACATGACCCCGATTTCGCCGCAAGACGGAACCCCGGCCGCCAAGCCCCTGACGCGGGTGCCCCAACCGAGGGGCGTTCCGGAGATGACGACCTCCGCGATGGAGGCCTTCGTGTGCCTCGCGGACACGTGTCCGGATACCTGCTGCCGAGACTGGGCCGTCCCGATCGATCGCGCGGATCTGGAGCGCATGACGACGGCGATGTCCACGACGCCCGAAGGGCGCGAGCGACTGGTCCGGCTGGTGGTCATCGGGCGGCCCTCGCGGGGGAGCGATGCCCTCGCCCAGATCAACCTCGGCGAGGACGGCGGCTGCCCGATGCTCGAAGCGGATCAGCGCTGTGGCGTGCACGCGACGCTCGGCGAGCCGGCGCTGACGACCGCTTGCTCGATCTTCCCTCGCACGGCGCTGGCCGTGGCCGATCACCTCGAGGTCGGAGGCTCGCTCGGCTGCCCCGAGGTGGCGAGGCTCATGCTGCTGTCGGAGCGACCGCCTCGCTTGCAGGCAGCCACGAAGCCGATGTTGCCGCGCGCCTACGTGGGCAAGACGATCTCCGCCGATGCGGCGGACGCCTACGCGCACCACTTCCTCGAGGTGCGCGCGGCGCTGCTCGCTTGCTTCCAGTCGGGTCGGGATCTCGGCGTGGGCCTGGCGGTCGCGGCGGACTTCGCGGCGCGCGTCGAGGAGTTTTTCCACGCGGGGACCCGAGAGTTCGACGGCGCCCAGCGCCCCTTCTCCACCCGACGGCTGCGCGCCGAGATTGACGCCACCGCCGGCGAGATGTCGGCGACGGCGCTCGCCAGCGATCTCACCGCGCTCGACGTCAGCGGCGAGGCGACCACGGGCGTCATCGCCGGCTTCCTGCTGGAGCGGCGACAACTCCCCCACGGCCGCCGGTTCGCGGAGCTCCTCGAGCAGGTGTTCTCCCCGTTCATGCCCGGCGAGCCCGCGGCGACCGAGCTCTGGCGCGTGTACGCACAACGGCGCGCGGCGCTCCATACGCGGGCCGGCGCGCGCCTCGACCGTATCTTCGGCAACTATTGCCAGCACTTCCTGCTGCGCAACCCGTTCACCGACGCGCCGACCCTGCTCGAGTATCTGTACCGCCTGGGGGTCCACGTCGGCGCGGTCCGCCTGCTCACCGTGCTCCACCCCGATCTCGAGGCCCTGCTCGCGGCGGCCCCGGACGAGACCGCCGATGCCCAGACCGTCGAGCGGGTCGCGATTCACGTCGCGCAGACCTTCACCAAGGCCATCAGCCATCACCCCGAGTACCTGGTCGCCGCCCTTCACCAACCCCGCCCCCCCAGCTTCGGCCGCCTGGTCCTCCTCGCCAAGTTCCTGTGACGCCGAGCCCCCCCGCGTCAGCGAAGCCGGAGATCCGACGATCGCGTCGTGACTCCAAGCAGCGGGAGGTCCAGCTTTGCTGGACCGGCCGCGCCGTCGAGCAACTCCGTGGGGGTCTCGCAGGGGGCCTTCCGAGGCCCCTTGCGCCGCAGCAGCGGGAGGTCCAGCTTTGCTGGACCGGCCGCGCCGTCGAGCAACTCCGTGGGGGTCTCGCAGGGGGCCTTCCGAGGCCCCTTGCGCTTCTCAGTTGCTGAAGTCGTTCACGGCGATGCCGAGGTGCTTCATCTTCACGTGCAGGGTCTTGAAGTCGGTCTGCAAGGCGCGAGCGGCCTGGCTCTTGTTCCCGCGGGTGGTGCGCAACGTCTCGCAGATGATCAGGCGCTCGGCCTCGCGCGCGGCTTCCTCGGCGGCGTCCTTCAACGACCGGCCGGTCAGCCCGGCGAGCTTCGCGATGGGAGCGACGGGGCCTACGGCGGCCGAGCGACCGAGGAAGCGCTGAACCGCGCCCGGATGAAGCACGACGTCCTTGGCCTCGAGGACCGCCTGGCGAATGACGTTGCGAAGCTCGCGCACGTTGCCGCACCACTCGTGGGTCTGCAGAAGCTGCATGGCCTCGGGCGCGATCTCGCGGACCGGGCGCTTGAGCTCGACGCGCACCTCTTCCAGGAAGCGCTGCGCGAGGTGAGGGACGTCGCCGGGACGATCGCGCAGCGCCGGCAGGGAGATCGTGTACTGCGCGAGCCGAAAGTACAGGTCGGCGCGGAACAGGCCATCCTTCACGCGGGCCTGAAGATCGTTGTTGGTGGCCGCCACGAAGCGCACGTCCATGGGCGTCGAGTCCGTCGCGCCGACCGCCAGCACCTGCCGGGATTCGAGCGCGCGCAGCAGCTTCGCCTGCAAGGTCAGCGGCAGATTGCCGATCTCGTCGAGGAAGAGCGTGCCCCCTTCGGCGAGCTGGAAGTGTCCCTTCCGGCGGCGGTCCGCGCCCGTGAACGAGCCCTTCTCGTGCCCGAACAGCTCCGATTCGAGGAGGGCCTCGGGGATGGCGCCGCAGTCGATGGCGATGAAGGGCTTCGCGCGCCGCTCGCTCTGGCGGTGGATGGCCTGCGCGACGAGATCCTTGCCCGTCCCCGTCTCGCCGAGCACCAGCACCGAGAAGTTCGATGACGCGACGGTCTGGACCTGATCGATGATCTCGCGGATGGGCGGGCTGCTGCCCATCTGGGCGGCCAGGCCTCCGCCCTCGCCGAGCTGCCGGCGCAAGTCGTCGACCTCCAGCTTCAGCGCCTTGGTCTCCACGGCCCGCCGGACCACGCGCACGACCTCGACTGGATCGATGGGCTTGGTCAGGTAGTCGAACGCGCCGAGCTGGGTCGCGCGCACGGCCGATCGGACCATCGTGTCGCCTGTCAGCATCACCACAGGCGCGCTGGAGGTGATGAAGCGCATGCGGTCGAGCACGCCCAGGCCGTCGAGCTCGGGCATGTGAAGGTCGAGCAGGATCAGATCGGGCGTGTCCGCGACGATGCGGTCCAGGCCGATGAGCCCGTTGTTCGCCACGATGACCTCGAAGCCTTCGGTCGTCAGGAGCTTGCGCAGCAAGCGCTGCGTGCCCTCGTCATCATCTATGACGAGGACTTTCATGGCGACGCCACCAGCGCCCGGGCCCTGAAACCGTGGTTGACAACCCCCCCCTGGAATTCGCGCCATAAGGTCACGGCCCCATACTCGGCGGGTCAGGCGGCCACCTTGATGGGCGCCCGGGGATTTTTGGCACGCGGCCCGCTGGCCCCGGCCCGATCGATTGGTCCCGGCGGGGCGTCGCTATGGAATCCCCACCCGAGATCTGGCGACTCCGCCATGGGGCCGGTCGTCGGCGCGGCGTGATCTCGACGGCGAAGGGCCGCCGTCGCGGCCTTCGGGGGCGCGGCGGCGAGCGGCACCGATCTGGCAATGGCCGTCAGCACGCTCATGACGCCCCGCCCAAGGAACCCCCATGACCTCGATTGACGAGACGGACGAGATCGTCAAGGAGTTCCTCGTCGAGAGCTACGAGAACCTCGATCGATTGGACCGCGATCTCGTGGCGCTGGAGCAGAACCCGAGCTCGGCGGAGTCCGTGGCCAGCATCTTTCGCACCATCCACACGATCAAGGGGACGTGCGGCTTCCTGGGCTACGCCCGCCTCGAGGCGGTCGCCCACGCCGGTGAGAACCTGCTCAGCCGCCTGCGCGATCGCGAGATCGTCCTCAGCGCGGAGATCACCACCGCCCTCCTCAGCACCGTCGACGTCATCCGCGAGATGCTGGCGGCCATAGAGAAGAGCGGACAGGACGGGGACCGCGACTACCCCGAGCTGGTGGCGCGGCTTCACGAGTTGCAAAGCGGGGCCGTGGCGCCGGCGCCGGCGCCCGTGGCCGCTCCTCCCCCGAAGGCCGTCCCGCAGCCGCTCCCCGTCGCCACCACGGCGGCACCGGCGACCATGCCGTCCTCGGCCCCGGCCGCGGCCGCGCCGATCGTGCTCCCGGCACCGACATCCGCCTCGCCTGCCAAGGCCGCCCTCGCTCCCGGCAAACCAGCGCCAGCCGCCACGCCGCCCCTCGCGGCGACGGCGCCGGAGCGCGCCCCCTCGAACGAGCCGGCGGACACCCGCGCGGCCTCCGCCGTGACCGATACGTACGTCCGCGTCGACGTTGGCGTGCTGGACAAGCTGATGAACCTCGTGGGCGAGCTCGTGCTCGCGCGCAACCAGATCCTGCAATTCGTGGCCAGCGCCGACGACCCCAGCTTCACCGCCACCTCCCAGCGCCTCAACCTGATCACCACCGAGCTGCAGTCGGGGGTGATGAAGACCCGCATGCAGCCCATCGGCAACATCTGGGAGAAGCTGCCCCGCGTGGTCCGCGATCTGTCGCTGGCCCTCGGCAAGCGGATCCACATCGAGATGGAGGGACGCGAGACCGAGCTCGACAAGACCATCATCGAGGCGATCAAGGATCCGCTGACTCACCTGGTGCGAAACTGCGTCGACCACGGCCTCGAGACCGAGGCCGAGCGGGTGGCGGCGGGCAAGGACCCGGAGGGGCGGCTGTCGCTGCGCGCCTTTCACGAGGGCGGGCAGGTGAACATCGAGATCTCCGACGACGGCGCCGGCCTGAACCTGGACCGCATCCGCGCCAAGGCCGTCGAGCGTGGGCTGCTGTCGGCGGACCAGGCAGCGCGCCTCGCGGATCGCCAGGTCTGCGACCTCATCTTTCTTCCGGGGTTCTCCACGGCCGAGAAGGTCAGCAACGTCTCCGGGCGGGGCGTGGGCATGGACGTCGTCAAGACGAACGTCGAGCGCATCGGCGGCATCGTCGACCTCGTGAGCCGGCCCGGCCTCGGGACCACCTTCCGCATCAAGATTCCGCTGACCCTCGCCATCATTCCGGCGCTCATCGTCACGAGCGGGGGCGATCGCTACGCCATCCCCCAGATCAGTCTCCTCGAGCTCGTGCGCCTCACGGGAGCCCAGGTGAAGGACTCCATCGATTCGATTCACGGGACGCCGGTGTGCCGGCTGCGCGGCAGCCTGCTGCCGCTCGTCGATCTGGGACGCGAGCTCGGCTTCGGCGACCCCCGCGAGCCCCTGAAGCTGGCCGAGGCCGAGACGGTGAGCATCGTGGTCCTGCAAGCGGACAATCACCGCTTCGGCCTCATCGTCGACCGCATCACCGACAGCGAGGAGATCGTCGTCAAGCCGCTCGGCAAGCACCTGAAGGGCATCCCGGCCTTCGCGGGCGCGACGATCATGGGCGATGGGCGGGTCGCGCTGATTCTGGACGTCCTCGGGCTCGCCCAGGTGGCGAGGGTGGTCGGCCAGGGCCAGGACCGCACGAAGTCGAAGCGAACGCAGACCGTCGAAGCCTCGGAGCGCCGCAAGCAGAGCCTGTTGCTGTTCAGCCTGTCCGATGGCCGGCCCGTCGCCGTGCCGCTGTCGATGGTCGCTCGGCTGGAGATCTTCGACGCGCGCACGGTCGAGGCGCTGCAGGACTACCGGGTCGTCCAGTATCGCGGCGAGGTGCTCCCGCTGCTGGACGTCGACACCCTGATGGGCACCGGCGCCGCGAACTGGGACGCCGAGGGTCCCCTGCACGTGGTGGTGCACGGGGTCGGCGACCGCCACATCGGCCTCGTGGTGCGGCGGATCATCGACGTCGTCGAGGAGCACGTCGACGTCAAGCGCCCGACCTCGGGCCGGAGCGCGAGCGGCGTGCTCGGGTGCGCCGTCATCCAGAAGCGCGTGACGGAGATGCTGGACCTGGACGCCATGTTGCGGCTGGAGGCGGGGCGCTTCTTGGCCGGCGACGAGACCACGACAGGGGCGGAGGGCTGAGATGGAGAGCATTCAATTCACCACCTTCTCGGTGGACGGCGTCTACTTCGGCGTCGACGTGAACGGGGTCCAGGAGGTCCTGCGCTATCAGACGATGACGCATGTGCCGCTGGCGCCGTCAGTCGTGAAGGGCCTCATCAACCTGCGCGGCCAGATCGTGACCGCCATCGACCTGCGACAGCGGCTGGGCATGCCCCCCCGCCCCCCGGGCACGTTGCCCATGAACGTCGTCCTGCGCCTGGACGACGGACCGGTCAGCCTGCTGGTCGACGACATCGGCGACGTCCTGACGGTGTCGCCGCATCTCGCCGAGCCGCTCCCCGAGACGATGCAGCACCTTGGCCGCGAGCTGATCACCGGCGTCTACAAGCTGAGCGGCCGGCTGTTGCTGATCCTCGACGCGGAGCGCGCCGTGACGTTCCACAACGGGCGGCTCCGCGGCAGCGACGACAACCATCACGCGGCCGCCGCCACCCCTTCCAATCCGCAATGACCCCTCCGAGGAGAACCATTCCATGAAGAACCTGAGACTGAACCAGAAACTGATCGCCGGCTTCGGCCTGATCCTGGGCATCTTCGCCTCGGTCGGGGTCGTCGTGAGCCACAGCTTGCAAGGCGTGAGGGCCGGCGGCGAGATCATGCGCACGCACTCGATCCCGGGAATGTTCCAGCTGGCGTCAATCCGGAAGCTCTCGAACGCCAACTTCCTCCTCGCTCAGTCCGTGGCCCTCACCGAGGATCCGGCGGCCCGGGACCGCCTGGAGGTCGAGATGACCGAGAACACGCGGCAGCGCCTCGAGCTGTTCCCGAAGTACGAGGCGCTGATCGACACGCCCGAGTTGCGCGGCCACTTCGACGAGCTCAAGCGCGCGACCGACAGCTGGAGCGCGCTCAAGCCCAGGATCTTCGCCGCCGCGAACGCCAACGACCAGAAAGAGGCGAGGCGAATCTTGAACGTGGAAGGCGCGCCCATTCGCGCCGCGTTCGACGCGGCGATGAAGGCCCTGTTCGCGTCCTCGGAGAGCGGGACGCGCGAGACCGCCGACGCCATCGTCGCCTCCGCGACCGCCATGGCGACCATCCTGTGGGGGGGGATCGCGCTGACGCTCGCATTCGGAATCATCGTCGCCCTGGTCATCGCCCGCAGCATCACGCGGCCGGTGGCCTCGCTGGTCGAGCACGTCACCCGTGTCGGCCAGGGTGACCTCGCGTCTCGCTGCGACTACAGCTCGCGCGACGAGATCGGCCAGCTCAGCGATTCGTTGAATCGCATGACGGGCGACCTGAAGATGGCGCAGGGCCAGGAGGCCGTGCGCACCGAGCAGGACCGCGAGACGCAGCGCGAGCTGCAGATGAAGGTCGACAGCTTGCTCAGCGACGTGCGGCGGATCGGCGACGGCGACCTGACGCAGCAGATCTCGGTCAAGGGCGCCGACGCCATCGGGCAGCTCGGCGAGGGCATCGAACACCTGTCCTCCGAGCTGAACCGAAACATGTCCGCCATCGCGCACAACGCCCAGACCCTCGCCGCCTCGGCCGAGGAGCTGAGCGCCACCTCGCAGCAGATGGCCTCCAACTCCGAGGAGACCTCCAACCAGGCGGGCTCGGTGTCCTCCGCGGCCGAGCAGGTCAGCAAGAACGTGCAGACCGTGGCCACGGCCGGCGACGAGATGACGGCCTCCATCAAGGAGATCGCGAAGAACGCGCACGAGGCCACCAAGGTGACGATGACGGCCGTCGAGGTGGTGCGCTCCGCGAACGCCACCATCAGCAAGCTGGGTGACAGCTCGATGGAGATCGGCAAGGTCATCAAGGTCATCACCTCCATCGCGGAGCAGACCAACCTGCTCGCGCTGAACGCCACCATCGAGGCGGCGCGCGCCGGCGAGGCCGGCAAGGGCTTCGCGGTCGTCGCCAACGAGGTGAAGGAGCTGGCCAAGGAGACCGCGAAGGCGACCGAGGACATCAGCCTTAAGGTCGATGCCATCCAGGGAGACACCGCCGCCGCCGTGAAGGCCGTCGAGGAGATCCGCGGCATCATCAACCAGGTCAACGACATCGCCACCACCATCGCCGGCGCGGTCGAGGAGCAGACGGCCACCACCAACGAGATCGGCCGCAGCGTGTCCGAGGCCTCCCGCGGCGCCACCGAGATCGCCCGCAACATCAGCGGCGTGGCGCAGGCCGCCCAGAACACCGCCGCCGGCGCCGGCGCGACCCTGACCGCAGCGTCCTCGCTGGCCCAGCTCGCCTCCGAGCTCCAGGCGGTGGTCGGCCGCTTCAAGCTGGACGGCCGGCCTCGCGCCACCGCTCAGTCGGTCGCGCTCCGCTCGGTCAACGGTGCCGGTCGCGGCAACGGAACCTCTCATCGCAGCAACGGCTCGGCGGCTTGAGCCCCCTTCAACCAGGAGATCAGACGTGCAAGCTCTAGTCGTCGACGATTCGCGCGCCATGAGGATCATCATCGGGCGGGTCCTCAAGGAGATCGGTTTCGAGGTGCTCGAGGCTGGCCACGGCGGCGAGGCCATCGAGCGGCTGAAGGCGGCCCCCGGCGTGTCGCTGGCGATGGTCGACTGGAACATGCCGGTCATGAACGGCCTCGAGCTGGTCACGGCCGTGCGCGCCGACGCCCGCTGGGCGCACGTCACCGTCATCATGGTCACGACGGAGAGCGAGTCGGGCCAGATGCTGAAGGCCCTCGACGCCGGCGCCAACGAGTACGTCATGAAGCCCTTCACCGTCGACATTCTCAAGGAGAAGCTCGCGATGCTCGGCGTGATACCGCAAGGAGGCTCCTCGTGAATCCCCACTTCCCAGATCCGAACACCCTGGCGACGCTGGTCACCAACGTGACGAACACGATGTGTGGCATCTCGTTCGAGCCGGACCACGACTACCAGCACGACGCGGACGCCCCGTGGCGCCTGGCGACCCTGGCGATCCCGGGCCAGCGATCGATCGTCGTGGCGCTGTGCTCCAGCCTGGCGGGCTGCCAGGCGCTCGGCGCCGCGCTGTTCTCCTGCCCAGCGGACACGCTGGATCAGTCGATGCTCGACGACTCCCTCTGCGAGCTGCTCAACATGGCGGCCGGTCAGATCAAGAGCGCGCTCGGCCTCGACCAGGCGCTGGGCTTGCCGAAGATCGTCGAGGAGCCCGATCTCAACAAGAAGGTGGAGCGGGCGGTACGTGAGGGCGTGATGCTGCGAAGTCCCCAGAATCACGGCCTCCTCATCTGGGTTTCCGAGGGCGGGCTCTAGGTTTTCCGTAAGGCGAAGAGGAGACGACGATGACCAGAATATTGACAGTCGACGACAGCCGGGCGGTCCGCATGATCGTGACCAAGCAGATCCGCGACCTCGGCTTCGACGTCGAGGAGGCGGAGGACGGCCTGCTCGGCCTCGCGCAGATGGAGGAGACGAAGTTCGACCTCGTCGTCCTCGACGTCACCATGCCGAACCTCGACGGACCAGGGATGCTCACCCAGCTCCGCGAGCGAGGCGATCAGACGCCGGTCCTGATGCTGACCTCGGAGTCGAAGCGGTCCATCGTCGCAGGCCTCATGAAGCTCGGGATCAGCGACTACATCCTGAAGCCGTTCAAGCCGGACGAGCTTCGCGCCAAGATCCTGAAGGCGCTGAAGCAGGAGCCCGCGGCCGCGGCGGGAGCGGCGACGGCCGAGGAGGAAGCGCCCGACCCCACGCCTGCCGCGCAATCCGTCGTCTCGGGCGGATCGAACCGCTCGGACGCCGCCGCGGCCAAGCCGTTCTTCGACCTGCTGGTGATCGACGACATGGAGAACGTGCAGAAGCGCCTGCGCCAGTTGCTGCCCGAGCACCTCACCTTGGCGGGCGCCATCAACGGCCAGACCGCCATGACGCTGTGCCGCGAGCGCATCTTCCGCGTCATCCTCATCGACAGCGACATGCCCGACGTGAACACCGCGTCGCTCGTGAAGTCCATCCGCCTGCTGCAGCCGAGCGCCGCGCTCGCGCTGCTGTCGCTGCGGACGACGAACAACGTCCTCGGCGAGGCCCGGGAGCTCGGCCTCGACACGGTGCTGTTCAAGCCCTTCACCTCCGAGGGCGTCGAGGAGTTCCTGTCGAAGTACTTCGACAACCAGGAGCTGGTGGTCAAGGAGGACGACCTCATCCGCGTGGCCGCGTTCAAGGGCCGCGAGGACCGCATCCCCGGCTACTTCCTGCGGGTGTCCGCGCTGGCGGCGAAGACCCTCGACGAGATCGCCGCGGCCTGCTTCGCCGAGGCCATCGTGGATCTGTCCCGCCTGCCCGCGCAATCGGCCAAGCCGGCGGCGCTCGTGATCGAGCTCGGCGAGCACGCCCGCAAGGTCGGCATCGAGATCCGGATCGTGGGCTCCCCCGAGGTCATCCAGCTGCTCCGGCAGTACTCCGACACGGCGGGCATGACGGTGTTCCCGACGGTCGAGCAGGCGCGCGGGGCCGGGGCGGCTGCGTGATGAGCGCCGCCGGAGCTCCCGCGCACGATCAGACGCGCCTGGCCGACCAGCTGGAAGCGATCGTGATGAAGAAGATCGCGAACGATCAGCTCGTCATCCCGGCGCTGCCCTCGGTGGCCGCGCGCTGTCTGTCGCTGCTCAAGAGCCCCGACTTCTCCATTCGCGAGGTCTCGAACATCCTCGAGAGCGACCCGATGCTCGCGGCCAAGCTGCTGAAGCTGGCCAACAGCGCGGCGTTCGGGGGCCGCAACTCGGTCACCAGCATCACGAACGCGGTCACGCGGGTGGGCGCGCAACACCTCAAGAACCTGCTCATCGAGGGGTCGGCGCGCAAGCTGTTCGAGTCCGGCGACCGGCACATCGCCGAGGCGAACGGCAAGCTCTGGACGCACTCGGTCGCGGTGGCGGTCGTGGCGCGGGATCTCACCGCCATCTGCGGCGGCGGCGAGCCCGACGCCGCTTACCTCTCGGGTCTGCTGCACGACGTGGGCAAGCCGGTGGTCGCGGCGATGTTGCTCGACGTCGAGCGCGCCATGCAGGACATGCGCAAGCGCACGAACTGGATCAACGGCGACGAGTGGATCGAGGTCATCCAGCGAACCCACCGCAAGATCGCCGTCTCGCTGGCGGAGAAGTGGCAGCTGCCCGACACCGTCATGCGCACGATCCGCGACTGCGAGGAGTACGACAACGCCGACCGGCTCTCGGCCTCGAACATCGTCCGCTTCTCGAACGCCCTGGTCAAGCAGGAGGGGATCTATGTCGGCGCGGTGGCGAAGGACGACAACGACGCTCTCGTGATGATCGGGAAGTCTCTCCTCGGCCTCGACGACGACGCGGTGAAGCGAGGCGCGGCGGGGCTGGCGGCGGTTCGAAAGCAGCACCCGTGATGCAACCCTCGAACAAGTCAGCGACTCCGACAGCGACGCGGCAGGGCCGCGCGCCATGACGCTCGCGGCCTCCGCGAATCCCGATTCGGTCGCCCGCTTGCGGGTCCTCGTGGTCGACGACTCCGTCGTAGTCCGGCGGATGCTGACGACCGCCATCGACCGGGATCCGGCGCTGCAGGTGGTGGGCACCGCCTCGAACGGCCGCCTGGCCCTCGCCAAATTGCAGCAGTCCCCGTGCGATGTCGTGACGCTCGACGTGGAGATGCCGGAGCTCGGCGGCCTCGAGACGCTCGCCGCCATCCGCCGACAGTTTCCGCAGCTCCCGGTGTTGATGTGCAGCTCGATGACCGAGCGCGGGGCCGTCACGACGCTCGAGGCCCTGTCCCGCGGCGCCAACGACTACATCACGAAGCCGACCACGGACGCCGCGCAGAACGGTTTCGGCTCCGAGCTGGTCGAGAAGATCAAGACGCTGGGCCGCGCGATCCGCAGGCCCGTCGAGCCTGTGCAGGCGCGGCGCACGGTGACACCGCCCCCGTCCCCCGCCCCACCGGCGCCAAGGTCCGCGGCGGCCGAGCCCGCCGCCGCCATCGCGATCGGGACGTCGACGGGTGGCCCGAACGCGCTCGCGGAGGTGATCCCGCAGCTCCCGGCCGGCCTGGCGGTGCCCGTGTTCATCGTCCAGCACATGCCGCCCGTGTTCACGAAGATGCTCGCCGACCGGTTGGCCCGGGTGTCGGCCCTGCCCGTGCACGAGGCCCGCCAGGGGGACCTCGCGCAGGCCGGGCACGTGTACATCGCACCCGGCGACTGGCACATGACGGTGGTCCGGGAAGGCGCGCGCGTCAGCATCTCCTTGAACCAGGGCCCGCCCGAGAGCTCCTGTCGGCCCGCGGTCGATCCGTTGTTTCGCTCCATCGCCGCCGCGTACGGCCCGGCCGCGCTCGCCGTGGTGCTGACGGGCATGGGCAAGGACGGCCTGAACGGCTGCGAGCTGATTCGCGCGGCGGGTGGCGTCGTGCTCGCCCAGGACGAGCCGACCTCGGTGGTCTGGGGGATGCCGGGCTTCGTGGCGGGCGCCGGCCTCGCGGACGAGGTGGTGCCGTTGCAAAGGGTGGCGGCCGCCATCGTGCGGCGCACCCGCGGCGGTCGCGCCGGGGGCGGAACGCCATGATGCCGCCCAGCCCGGCAGCGTCGCAGTTCCTGCGCAAACTGATCCTCAAGGGCTCGGCGATCGTCCTCGATGATCAGAAGGACTACCTGCTGCAAGCCCGGCTCGGGCCCCTGATCGAGAAGGAAGGTCTCACGACCTGGGACGAGCTCGTGAGGCGCCTCACTGCGCCCGGCACCGTCGCGCTTCGCCAGCGGGTGATCGAGGCGGTGACGACCCACGAGACCTCGTTCTTTCGGGACTGGCACCCCTTCGAGGCGATGCAGGCGCACCTGCTTCCAGCGCTCGCCCTCGAGAGTCGCAAGCGCGCCATTCACATCTGGTCGGCGGCAGCGTCGAGCGGTCAGGAGATCTACAGCCTGGCGTTCCTCGCGGCGCAGCAGCCGGGCATGGACCTCGGTCACGTCCGCTTCATCGCCACCGACATCTCGTCCGAGATCCTCGCCAAGGCGCGCGACGGGAAATACAGCCAGCTGGAGGTGAGCCGCGGGCTCCCCGCGCGCCTTCTGTTGCGCTACTTCGACAAGCTGGGCGTCGAATACCGGGTCAAGGATGACATCCGCCGGCTGATCGAGTTCCGTCCCCTCAACCTGATCGAAGCCTGGCCGGCCCTGCCCGAGATGGACGTCGTGTTCCTGCGCAACGTCCTCATCTATTTCGACGTCCCCACGAAGCGCCTGATCATCGACCGCATCGCCCGCACCATGCGCAAGGGCGGCTATCTGTTCCTGGGAGGGGTCGAGAGCACGCTCAACCTCACCGACCGCTTCACGGAGGTCCACGTGGGAAAAACCACGTGCCACCAGCTGGCCCGATGAGTGACGGCGGTAGCTGCCCGAGGGCCGAGCGAGGCGCGTCATGACGAAGTTGCCTAGCCCCGAAACCCTCGCCGCCGTGGTGTCGAACGTGACCGAGAGCCTGTGCGGCTTCGCGTTCGTTCCGGGGGAGCCGTTCGCCGCGAGCGAGCCCGTGCGCGGCCGCATGTTCATCGTCCCGTTCGATGGCGACCGGCAGATCAGCGTGTTGCTCTCGTGCGATCGCGCCGGGAGCCAGGCGCTGGTGGCCGCGCTCTCCCAGGTCAACCCGGATACGGTGTCGGACGAAATGGCGGGCAATGCCATTCGCGAGCTGCTGAACCTGATCGCGGGGCGCCTGCATCGCACGCTGGAATTCGCCGCCCCGACCGCGCTCCGGCAAGCGACGCTCGTTACCATCCCCGATCTCGAGCGCCCGGACAACGCCGAGGCGATCCTGTTGCGAAGCACCGGAGCGATCGACGCGCGCCTGTGGATCATCGAACGCGCGCCCGAAATCGGGGCCTGAGCGCTCCGAGGCCGGATCGCCCGATGCCCTAGGCCTCTCGACCGACCGGCATCGACGTCAGCAGGTTCGGTGTCAAAACACGGCGCCCAGCCCCAGGGCGCCGATGGCCCCCACGTGCCTGGTCTCGACGAGACGAAACTTGAGCGCGGACAGGCCCGCGGTGGCGCTGACGACGAAGCGGTCGATCGAGTAGGTCGCGAGCGGCCCGGTCACCAGCTCCCAGTCGGGCTCTCCGATCGGTTCATGGGCGTCCCGTTCGAGATCGATCCGGAATCGAGAGTCGAGGCCGACTTGCAGATTTCGGGTCAACGCGTGCAGCCCCGCCAGGCGGAAGTCGCCGTAACGCTCGCCATCCTGCAGGCCCAACCCGTAGCCCAGGTTGCTGACCAGCCTGGTGTCACCGAAGCTCCGGGACACGGCCAGCCGGGCGGTGACGGCCCGCACCGTGTTGAAACCTTGCGCCTCATAGACCCCGAGGACCGCCAGATCGACGCCGTGTAGCTCCTGCCGGAGCACATCGAGCCTCAGGCCGGCCTCGGGCCTGAACCTCCCGCTTGGCCCGAGGTAGCTGCCGCCCGCACGCACGGAGATTCGACCCTGGAGCTGGGCTTCGAGGACCGTCTCGAAGACCGCGCCGGCCTGGGCGCTGTCATAGCCCCCCTGGCCATAGACCAGCGCTCGCTGGGAATCGCCGCGAGCGCCCATTGTCCAAGGCAGAAACGCACCGACCTCCGCGCTCTGCCGTGCCGCGCGCGCCGTCGATTCCCCGTCCTTTGCGTTTCCCTCGCCACCCTCATCGGCCTGAACGGTGGTCGCCCCGGCAGTCGACACACCCAGTACGACCGCCAGCAGGATGAGGCGGGCGGACCTCGCAGGCGCCATGCCGGGTGAAGACATGCGCTCCGAATGTCAGCTCGCATCGGTGTCCGTGTCAATCGTCGGCTCGAGGTGGCTCGGTGAGATGCCGGAAGTGCGCAAACTTTCGCGGCCGACATCGACTCTGTGTCGTCGTGATTACGATCTCGCAACGCCAATTCCACGATGAGTCGTGGTAAATTGCGCGGCGGTCACAACGCTGGTGACGAAAGCAGGAAGGGGGCCTCGTGGTGACGAGGAGAATGGGCTCGGGTTCACGATTCGATGCGCGGTTTGGCAATGTCCATGACCTGATTCAACAGGCATGTTCGCGGCCCGGACGACGGCTCACGGGGCACTGGACCTGAGGATGCCGGACCAGCTCGTCGCGCCGGTTCGTCCGGCCCGCTCGTTGACCGCCGACGCTACTGAAGTAGACGGGCGCGCGGGCGTCACAGCGGCGCGCGACCTGGCCGAAGAGGCGCTCCGAGTCACGCTGCTCCAGCTCGACGACGGCGTGCTCGCGACCGACGAGACGGGGGCCGTGACACGCATGAACCCCGTCGCCGAGCGCCTCACCGGCTGGGCCGCCTCCGCGGCCGTGGGGCGGCCGGTGGCCGAGATCTTTCGCGTCATCGACGCCGGCACCCGCGCCACCGTCCCGAGCGCCGCGGAGCGGGTGCTCGCGGGAGCGGCAGCGGTCCCGCGCGGGGACACCGTCCAGCTCGTGTCCCGAACCGGCGTGGAGCACAGCGTGCGTCCGAGCGCCGCCCCCGCGTATGACGCCGGCGGCAACCTTCGCGCGGTGGTCCTCGTCTTTCGCGAGGCCCCGGCCGAGCGCCCGGCCGCCGCCCGCGCCGCCGCTGAGCTCGACCAAAGCCAGGCGCGCCTCAACGCCCTGTACCAGGCGGGGATCATCGGCGTCGCCGTCGCCACCCTCGACGGCCGGATCGTCGAGATCAACGACACGCTGCTCGACATGTTGGGCTACACGCGCGACGAGATCCTCTCCGCGCAGATCCCCTGGGCCTCCCTCACGCCTCCGGAGTGGCGGGACGGTGATCGCCGCGCCATCGACCAGCTGCGCGCTGGCGGCGTCATACCCCTGCGGGAGAAGGAATACCTCCACAAGAACGGCGCCCGCATTCCGGTCGTGGTCGGGTCGACCCTGCTGGCCGGCTCGAAGGACGAGACCATCTCGTTCGTCCTCGACGTGACGTCGAGCAAGCAGACCGCGATCATGATCGAGCACCTGCGCCAGCTGCGGGCGTCCGAGACCCAGTTCCGCGGGCTGCTGGAGGCCGCCCCCGACGCCATCGTGATCGCCGACGCCGCCGGCGCGATCACGCTGGTGAACGGTCAGACCGAGCGTCTCTTCGGTTACGCCCGCGCCGAGCTGATGGGCGAGCCGCTCGAGACCCTGATTCCCGAGCGGTTCCGGCAGGGGCATCCCCAGCATCGAGCAGAATTCTTCGCGGCGCCGGGGACGCGTCCGATGGGCGCCGCCCTGGAGCTCTACGGCCGGCGGAAGGACGGCGCCGAGTTTCCCGTCGAGGTCAGCCTCAGCCCCTTGCACACGGAGGCAGGCCTGCTGGTGATGAGCGCCATCCGCGACATCAGCGAGCGGCGAAAGGCGGACGAGAACCGGTTTCGCCTGGCGGCGATCGTCGAATCCTCCGGCGACGGCATCATCGGCAAGACCCTGGACGGGATCATCACCAGCTGGAACGAGGGCGCGCGCCGGATCTTCGGCTACACCGCCGACGAGATCATCGGCAAACCCGTCACCACGCTCATCCCCGCTGACCGTCAGGACGAGGAGGAGTTGATCCTGGCGAAGCTGCACAAGGGCCAGCGCGTCGAGCAGTTCGACACCGTCCGGCTGCGCAAGGACGGCCGCGAGATCCACGTCTCGCTGACCAGCTCGCCCGTGCGCGACGCGAACGACAACCTCATCGGCGCCTCGAAGATCGTCCGGGACATCACCGGGCGAAAGCGCGCGGAGGACGCCCTGGCCCACGCCAAGGATCTCGCCGAGGCCGCGAGCCGCGAGCTCGAGGCCTTCAGCTACTCGGTGGCTCACGATCTGCGGGCGCCGTTGCGGGGCATGAACGGCTTCGCGCACGTCCTGCTCGAGACGTATCGCGACAAGCTGGACGCGGAGGGGCAGGACTGGCTGCAGGAGATCGTCGACAACGCGAAGAAGATGGGCGAGCTCATCGACGCGCTGCTGTCGCTGGCGCGGCTCACGCGGAGCGAGCTGAAGACCTCGCGCGTGGACCTCTCCGTCCTGGCCGGCGAGGTCCTTGCGCAGCTCGCGGCGCTCGACCCGCACCGCGCCGTCGAGACCCATGTTCAGCCGGGCATCACCGCGGACGCGGACCCCCGGCTGGCGCGCGCGCTGCTCGAGAACCTGCTGGGCAACGCCTGGAAGTTCACCGCGAAGGCGCCCCGGGCCCGCATCGACGTGGGCGAGATCGAGATCGCAACCAGCGCGGGCCGGGAGGTGTCCGTCTTCGTGCGCGACAACGGGGCCGGCTTCGACATGGCGTTCGCCAGCAAGCTGTTCGCGCCGTTTCAACGGCTCCACGCCGCGGTCGAGTTTCCAGGGACGGGCATCGGCCTCGCGACCGCGCAACGGATCGTCCACCGGCACGGCGGGCGCATCTGGGCAGAGGGCGCCGTCGGCGAGGGCGCCACCTTTCACTTCACGCTCCCCGCGCGGGCAGGAACGTAACAAATGAGCAAAACCATCCTGCTGGTGGAGGACAACGCCAGCGACGAGAAGTTGACGCTGCTGGCGTTCAAGACCTGCGGCGTCTCGAACGACGTGATTGTGGCGCGCGACGGGGCCGCGGCGCTCGAATTCCTATTTTCCGAAGGGCCAGACTCCCCCCGGGCGGACAGGCCACTGCCCACGTTGGTCCTCCTCGACCTCAAGCTGCCGAAGATTGACGGGCTCGAGGTCCTCCGACGCATTCGCGGCGACGAGCGCACGAGGCTGCTGCCCGTCATCGTGCTGACCGCGTCGCGCGAGGACGAGGACGTCGTCAACAGCTACCAGCTGGGCGCGAACGCCTACGTCCGCAAGCCGGTGGAGTTCAGCGAGTTCGCTCAGGCCGCCAAGACGCTGGGCCTCTTCTGGTTGTTGCTGAACCAGCCGGTTCCCCCTTCCGCCGCGGGGCGGAAATGAGCGACGCGAGCAAGGGCGAGCCGCTCCGCGTGCTGATGGTCGAGGACTCGCCGAGCGACGCGAAGCTGGTCATCCAGACGCTCCGGGGCCTTGGTCGCACCATCACCTGCGAGCGCGTCGACACCGCGGACGCGATGGCGGAATGTCTCGGCCGGGGGCCGTGGGACATCGTGCTGTCCGACTGGTCGATGCCCACGTTCAGCGCGCTGGCTGCCCTGGCCGTCCTGCGGGAGAAGGCCGTCGACGTGCCGTTCATCATCGTCTCCGGGACGATCGGCGAGGAGACGGCGGTGGAGGCGATGCGCGCGGGGGCCCAAGACTACGTCCTCAAGGACAAGCTCGGCCGGCTGACCCCGGCCATCGAACGCGAGCTCCGCGAGTCCGCGGATCGACGCGCCCGCCGCGACGCCGAGGCCGGACGCACCCGCGCCGAGCAGGCGCTGCGGCAGAGCGAAGAGCAGCTCCGCCAGGCCCAGAAGATGGAGGCGATCGGTCGCCTGGCGGGCGGCGTGGCCCACGACTTCAACAACTTGCTGTCGGTGATCCTCAGCTACCTCGAGCTGGCGCTGGGCGCGCTCGAGCCCGACGACCCCATGCACGAAGATCTGAAGGAAGCGCACACGGCGGCGGCGCGGGCCGCGGGCCTCACCCGCCAGCTGCTGCTGTTCAGCCGCCACCAGGTGTTCGAGCCCGCGGTCGTCGACGTCCACGAGCTCCTGCGTGGAATGACCAAGATGATCGAACGGATTCTGGGCGAGGACGTGGATCTGGTGGTCGTGCCGCCGCCGGCACCGGGCCGCGTGCTGGTGGACCGCAGCCACCTGGAACAGGTGCTGCTGAACCTGGTGGTCAATGCCCGCGACGCGATGCCGACGGGCGGCAAGCTGACGATCGAGACGGCGAACGCCGTCCTCGATGAGGAGTACACCACCCGCCACTTCCCGGCCAAGCCCGGCCGCTACGTGATGATCGCGATCAGCGACACGGGTATCGGTATGAGCCCCGAGGTCCAGGCGCGCATCTTCGAGCCCTTCTACACCACGAAGGAGAAGGGGAAAGGGACCGGTCTTGGTCTCTCCACGGTCTTCGGGATCGTCCAGCAGAGCGAAGGGAACATCTGGGTCTACAGCGAGCCCGGACACGGGACGACCTTCAAGATCTACCTGCCGCGCGTCGACGCCGAGCTCAATGACCACAAGCCGCCCGTCGACCCTTCCACGCTGCAAGGCAGCGAGACCATCTTGCTGGTCGAGGACGAGCAGCAGGTGCGCGTCGTCGCCTTCAACGTGCTCCGCAGATACGGGTACGACGTGCTGTCGGCGCAGCACCCGGGGGAGGCGCTGATCGTCAGCGAGCGGCACGCCGGCCGGATCGACCTGTTGCTGACGGACGTGGTGATGCCTCAGATGAGCGGGCCCGAGCTCGCGAAACGCCTGGGCGCCGCCCGCCCCGAGATGAAGATCCTCTTCATGTCGGGTTACACCGACGACAGCGTGGTTCGCCACGGCGTGCTGGAAGACGGCGCCGCGTTCCTGCAGAAGCCGATCACGCCCGCCGCCCTGGCGAAGAAGGTGCGCTCCGTCCTGGACGGCGCCTGAGCAAGCGCGGCAACGCGACTCTTCAGGGGTGAGGGGGCAGCGGGGTGAGCCCCGCCAGCATTCGACCGAGGTCCTCGGGTTCCACCTCGCCGATGACGCTGTCCCGAAGGTGGCCGTCGCGATCGTAGGAGAACAGCGCGGGAATGGCGCCCTCCCAGCTGGTCGAGAACAGGGCGATGAATCGATCCGGATCGTCGAAGCGCGCGACGAACGCCGTCAGGTTCGGGGCTCGCCGCCGGAGCACGTCGAGGACGTGGGGGCCGCGCTTCAGGTCGTCGAGGGAGACCGAGATGAACGTCGCGCCGCGCGCGCGCGCCTCCCGCGCGAACCGATCGATGACGGGCAACTCCTCGAGGCACGGACCGCACCAGCTGGCCCACAGATGGATGAACATCGCGTGGCCCCGTGCCCTGCGCATCTCCGTGCCCAGGCGCTCGACGTCCATGGGGGTCACCTCGTGGACGCCGAGCTTGGCGGCCTTTGCCGCTGCCGCTTCCTCTCCGGGCTTCTTGCCGCTCGCGGCGACGGCCGTGAGCGGCCTGGCAGGCGCGCCACCGCTCGGTCCCGCCCCGAGGAGCAGCGATGAACCGAGCACGACGATGACGGCGCCCGCCCCACGTGCCATTCGCGGCGGCGCCCGCGAAACCGGGGACTCCGGGCCCGTCATGGCCTGCGCTTGATGGTGCACCCGAACGCCCTGGCTTCGGCCTTGGCGACGGCGCGCCCGGCGGTGACGTCGCCGAGCGCGGCGCCCAGATCCGCGACGCCGCCGTGATACCGAATCAGTCCGGTCTCGTCCAACAAGAAGACCTCGGGGGTCCGCTCCGCCGCCAGCAGGTTGGCGACCTTCGCGCCGTCGTCGCGCAACAGCGGGAACGGGAAGCTCGCCGCCGCGTCCGCCTTGATGTCCTCGGCGGTCTCGTTCTGGTTCGCGTTCACGCCCACGAAGTTGATCTTCTTCCCGTAGTCGCGGAAGAGATCCGCCAGCGTCTGGCGCGCCTGAGCCACATAGGGGCACTTGGCCGACACGAACACCAGCACGAGCCCCCGCCCCGACCCCGCCTTCAACAATTGCTCGAGCGCGCGCGGCTCGCCCGTGTCGACCGTCTTCAAGACGAAAGCAGGCGCGATGTCACCGCTGCGCGGGTGCAGCGCGCCCGCCCAAGCCTGCCCACCCAGCACGACCGCCGTCAGGACGCAGAGCCACTGACGACACCCAACCCCTCCACGCGGCTTCATGACCCTGGAGCATGGCCCGAACCTGGGCCCGCGCCAAGCGCGAGCCGTTCGGCGCGATGGCGGGCGAGGTGCTGCCCGATCTCCGCGGGGATGTAGTTGCCTCCGGAAATCAAGACCTTCAAGCCAACCCGGGTCGGCAGATCGAGCACCAGGCAATCCCGCGTGGGCACGAAGTAGAGACGCCCGCTGGTCGGGTTCGGCGAGCCGGGAACGAAGACACAGGTGGTCTCGGGATCGCCGTCGAGCGGCTTGCGGGTCGAAAAGCCCATCATCCGAACGTGTCCGCTCTCGTCGGGGATGAGCACCACCCGGGCGAAGATACCCTCGTCCCCTTCGGGCGAAAACGCCACTTGCTTCCATGACTGATACAGATCGCGCAGCCCCGGGATATGGACCAGCAAGATGTCGGCGCCGGTCAAGACCCAGCGCCCGATGAGGCTGGTCACGAACAGCCCGAGGACGTAGAGCCCGACCACGCCGACGAGGAGCCCCAGCAACGGGTAGCGAATCCCGAACAGCCCCCGCGCCTTGCTGTCGACGTACCAGAGGATGAACCCGGTCAGCGCCACCGGGATGGCGGCCAGCGCGCCGGCCACCAGCTTGTTCCGAAAGTGCGTCTGGATCCGGCCCATTGGTCGAGAGTATCGCCCTGCGACGGCGAACGCGACAAAGCGGCCCTCACGCCGGCTCGAGCACCGTCCCCACCGAGCCGGGGCGCCGCAGGGCCGCGCCGATCTCGCCGGGGGCCACGACGTGTACGGCGCCCACGCCGGCGGCGAGCGGCGCGAACGCCTCCTCGAGCTTCGGGATCATGCCACCCTGCACGGTGCCGTCGGCGATGGCGGCGCGCGCCTCGGGGACCGTCAGACGCGCGATCCGGGTCGCCGGATCGTCCCTGTCGCGACGAACACCGCCCACGGACGTGACGGCGACCAGCGCGCCGGCAGCGCGCGCGGCCGCGAGCTGGCTGGCGACGACGTCGGCGTTGATGTTCAGGCAGACGCCGTCCTCGGCGAGGCCCAGGCTGGCGATGACCGGCGTGTACCCTGCGTCGAGCAGCAGCGACAGCAGCGCCCCGTCGAAGCCGGTGACGTCTCCAACCCAGCCGAAGTCCACGGGCGTGGCGCCGCCGCCCGCGACCGCGCGCGGCGGTCGCTTGACCGCTCGGACCACGCCGCTCGTGCCGGCGAGGCCCACCGCGGCGACGCCCGCCGCGCGCAGGGCAGCCACGAGATCGACGTTCAACCTTCCCGCGACGACCATCTTCATCACGTCCAGCGTGGCCTCGTCGGTCACCCGGCGTCCCCCGACGAGCAAGGGCACGAGGCCGAGGCGCTCGGACAGGGCCGTCGCCTGGGGACCGCCGCCGTGAACCACGAGCGGACGCCACCCCGCCCCCACCACGCCCCGCAGATCGGCCGCGACCACCCGGAGCGCCGGCCCGCCCAGCACGTCGCCGCCCAGCTTCACGACGATCGGGCGGCGCGGCGGCTCGTCGGGGGCGGCGCTCACGGCCAAGGACCCGAGTCCTCCAGGGAGAGGGTCTCCGGCAAGCCAAGCATCAGGTTCATGTTCTGGACGGCCTGTCCCGCGCCTCCCTTGATCAGGTTGTCGGTGGCGCTGACCACGACCAGCGTTCGCGTCCCGTCTCGAGCCTCCCCGAGCGTGAACCCCACCTCGGCGAAGTTCGAGCCGGAGACAGCCGCCACCTCGGGCAACCGGTCGCGGACGAAGCGGACGAAGGGCTCGCTGTCGTAGGCCGCCGCGTAGAGCGCCGCCAGCGACGCGGGCGTCTCCGCCGCGTCGACCTCCACGAACGAAGTGGCCAGGATTCCCCGCGACAGGGGCGCCGACACGGGCACGAAGCGCAGCTGGACGTCCGGGGCGCCGGCCGCCGCCAGCGTCTCGAGGATCTCGGGCGTGTGCTGGTGATCGAGCACGCGGTATGTCTTCAAGTTGACCGCGCGCACCGGGTGGTGCGTCCCCGCCGACGGCTGCACGCCGCTGCCGGACGACCCGGTGATGCCGACGACCCGCACGAGGCCGCGCAATTTCCCCGCCCGCGCCAGGGGCAGCAAGGCCAGCTCGACGGTGGTCGCGAAGCAGCCGGGCGAAGCGACGGCGCGCGCGCCGCGAATGGCGTCGCGGTTGAGCTCGGGCAAACCATAGACGAACGTGCCGAGCAGCTCGGGGCGGGGGTGAGGCGAGCCGTAGAAGCGCGCATACGCCCCGGCGTCGCGCAAACGAAAGTCGCCAGACATGTCCACCACCCTGGCTCCCGTCGCCAGCACGGCGGGGACGCTCTGGGCGCTCACCTTGTGCGGGAGGCCCATCAGGACCACGTCGCAACCCGCGGCAGCCGCCGCTGGCGACAGATCCTCGAAGCGGAGCGCGGTCCGGCCGGTCAGCGAAAGGTGCACGGCGCCGAGCGGCTCGCCCACGTGATCGATGCTGGCCACCCGGGCGAGGTCGACCTCGGGGTGCAGCAAGAGGCGCCTGATGATCTCCGCCCCCCCGTAACCGCTACCCCCGACGACCGCGGCCCGAAAGCGCTTCGTCATCCTGAAAAAGGACCCTCAAAGGGTCCTTTAAATCCCCCGCGACGGCGCATGCGAGCAAAGCTCGCCTGCACCAACGCGTCCTGAAAAAGGACCCTCAATGGGTCCCCTTTAATCCCCCGCGACGGTGCATGCGAGCAAAGCTCGCCTGCACCAACGCGTCCTGAAAAAGGACCCTCAATGGGTCCCCTTTAATCCCCCGCGACGGCGCATGCGAGCAAAGCTCGCCTGCACCAACGCGTCCTGAAAAAGGACCCTCAAAGGGTCCCCTTTAATCCCCCGCGACGGTGCATGCGAGCAAAGCTCGCCTCCGCCAACGCGTCCTGAAAAAGGACCCTCAATGGGTCCCCTTTAATCCCCCGCGACGGCGCATGCGAGCAAAGCTCGCCTGCACCAACGCGTCCTGAAAAAGGACCCTCAAAGGGTCCCCTTTAATCCCCCGCGACGGTGCATGCGAGCAAAGCTCGCCTCCGCCAACGCGTCCTGAAAAAGGACCCTCATTCGTGGGAGCGGGGACCGGAAATGGACACTACCCGCCGCAAGGAATCTCCTTGCCGTTGTTGTCGAAGCACGTCCCGGTCGCGGCGGCGTCGGGCGGCGGCGCCTCCCACTTCGCGTCTTGTTCGATCTTGCCCTGAACATTGGCGCAGGTGTCCATGTCGGCATAGCAATATTTGCCCGTTGGCCCGCAGGCCACGCCGACGGAGATCACAGCGACGAGCAGACCAAAGCTGACCCAGACGAGCTTCATTGCGGGGCGCCTCCTTGAAAACGAGCCGGTGCCCTCATGGGGGCCGAACCGTAAATATCCGACCTCCTTCGCCTGGTGTCAACGTCGGCCCGCGCGGGACTGGCGGGCGACGGTCGGCTCGCGCGGCTCGTGCTACGCTTCCGCCTCCTTGCGCCGGTTCTCCGACGGGCCCCGATCCAAGAGAACGCACGGTCGCCCGCGTGCGGCTCCGATCGCCGCGCTGGCTCTGCTGGCCACGATTCACCATGCGGACGCTGCGCCGGCGGCCATTCGCGCGATCGTCCCGGCCTCCGGTCCACCCGAGATTCTGCGGCTCGCCGACGTTCGCCCCGGGATGGTGGGTGAGGCGCTGACGGTCTTCCAGGGGCGAAGACCCGAGCCGTTCAAGGTGCGCGTGATCTCGGTGCTGCGGAACTTCTTGCCCAAGCAAGACGTCATCCTGATACGAGCCGAGGATCCGCGCCTGGAGCAGTCCGGCATCGTGGCCGGGATGAGCGGAAGCCCGGTGTACGTGGGCGGGAAGCTGATGGGCGCCATCGCCTACGGATGGAGCTTCGCCAAGGAGCCCATGGGCGGCGTCACGCCCATCGAGGCGATGCTGGCCGAGCGGGCGCGCCCGCGCCGGGCGCCGCCCCGCGACCTCGCGCCCACCGCGGGCGGGCTCCACACCCTCACCGTCGCCGATGGGGGCCCGGAGGCGGCGGTCTCGTCGGCGAGCAATTCCCTGTTTCCCGTGTTACCCGCGTCGCCAGCGCTCCCTCGTGCCAGCGCCGAACCGGATGCCCCGTCGGGGGCCGCGCTGACCCCGCAGCTTCGTCCGGTCGCGATCCCGCTGGCGGTGGCGGGATTCGACGCCCGCACTGTTGCCGACATGGACCGGATGCTGGGCCCGCTCGGGCTGGTCCCGGTGCGAGCGGGCGGTGGTCGCCGCCCCGACGGCGCCGCGGGTGCTGGTCGTGTCGAGCCCGGGTCAGCCATCGGCGTCGAGCTCGTGCGCGGCGACATGAGCGTCGTCGGGACGGGGACGGTGACCTACGTCGACAAGAACACGGTGCTGGCGTTCGGCCATCCCATGCTGGGGGCCGGCGAGCTCTACCTGCCGCTCGTGGACGCCGAGATTCACGCGATCCTGCCGAGCCTGGCCCAGTCGATCAAGCTGTCGTCGCCGGTCGCCGAGGTGGGAGCGCTCGTGCAGGACCGCAAGGCCTGCATCCTCGGAGATCTGTCGGCGCGGGTGACGATGGTGCCGGTGACGGTGCGCGTGCGGGCGCCGGGCGCGCCCGAACGGGTGTTTCACGCTGAGGTGGCACGACATCGGCGCCTGACCCCGGTGCTGGCGGCGCTCGTCGCGAGCAGCGCCATCGCCGACGCCGAGCCGGATCAGGTCGACATGGTGATGAGCGTGACCTCGAACGTCGGCCTCGAAGGGCATCCCGCGGTCGTGCTGCGCGAGCAGATCTTCTCCACCGACGGCGCCTCGGCGCAGGTGCTGTCGAGCCTGCGCGGATTGCGCGCGATTGGCGACCTGCTGTCGAACCCGTTCGAGCCGGTGATCCTCGATCACCTCGACCTGGACATCGGGCTCGACTTTCGCCGTGACCTCGCCGAGATCGTGGGCGCGTCGGTTCGCGAGGGGAGGCTCCACGCGGGGCAAACGGCGACGGTCACCGTGACGCTGCGCCCGTTCGACGGGGCCGAATATACGGAGACCCTTCGCGTCCCCATCCCCGATTCGGCGGCGGGACAGACCCTGAAGGTGGAGATCGCCTCGGGCGCGAACACCCGCCCCGACGTGGCCCCGCCCGAGACCTTGCCCGGATACATCGAGGCGCTGGGCAAGTACTATCCCTCGACGTCGATCGTGGTCGGCGTGCAGACGCTGGAGGACGGCGCGGCCACGCGCGGACGTCTCTTGCCCGACCTTCCCAGCGCCGCCATGGATACCTTGCGGTCGGGGGGCCGGGCGAGGCGCGTCGACGCCTACCGCGTCTCCGACAAGACGGCGTTCCCGATGAAGCGCATCGTCTTCGGCAGGCAGGAGCTCACGATCACCGTCGATGGCGACGTTCTTGGCCGAGCGTTCACCCCTCCGCGTTGACCGGGCGTCCAGCAGAGCAAAGGCTCGCAATTCTCACAATCGTCACGGTTTTGATGCCAAGCCGCCCGCGCGCCGGAGTTATCCTCTCCATTAGCCATGCGCATTGCCGCCCTCGATGTGGGGTCGAACTCGTTCCACTTGATCGTCGTCCAGGTGACGGCGACCGGACACTTCGAGGTCCTGGATCGGGCGAAGGAGATGGTCCGCCTCGGCGAAGGCTCGTTGCGGTCGGGGATAATCCCGCCCGAGGTGTTCCGGCGCGGCCTCGACGCCCTCGCCTCGCTGCGGCGCCTCGCGGACCGCCACCAGCCCGACGCGCTGGTGGCCGTCGCCACCAGCGCGGTGCGCGAGGCGCAGAACGGCGGCGAGTTCGTGCGCGCGGCGCGCGACGAGGTGGGCGTCGACATCCAGGTGGTGCGGGGACAGGAGGAGGCGCGCCTGATCTACCTGGGCGCGCGTGGCTCGTTGAACCTCGACGGCCGGCGCACGGTGCTGTTCGATCTCGGCGGCGGCTCGATGGAGGTCATCCTCGCCGACGCCCGTGAGCTGTACTTCACCGATTCCTTGAAGCTTGGCGTCATCCGCATGAGCGAGGAGTGGGGCGCGTCCGATCCGCCCACCGCCCGCGAGATCAGCGCCCTGCGCGAGAAGGTGCGCCGCGTGATGGAGCCCGTCATCGCCCGGGTCCGCGCCATGGGGTTCGACTTCGTGTCGATGAGCTCGGGGACCGCGTCGGCGCTCGCGTCCATGATCTCGCATGACGAGGAGGATCGGGACAGCGGCGTGCGCAAGCTGACGACCAAGGCGCTGGCCGAGGCGGAGCGGAAGCTGGCGACGCTGACCCACGAGGAGCGAACGCAGCTTCCGGGCGTCGACGCGCGCCGCGCCGACACCATCCTGGCCGGCGCCATCGTGCTGCGGACCGCCCTGGAGTTGACTGGCGCGGAGGAGGCCACCGTGTGCGAGGCGGCCCTGCGCGAGGGGATCGTCGCCGACTACATCGTGACCCACCGGCCGGGCATCCTGCTGGTGGACGAGTTCCCCGACCTGCGCCGCCGCAGCGTCATGGAGCTGGCGCGGCGCTGTCACTTCGACGAGCCCCACGCCCAGCACGTCGCACGCCTCGCCCTGTCGCTCTTCGATCAGACGCGCGATCTGCACGGTCTCGGCGAGGTCGACGAGGAGCTGCTGGAGTTCTCCGCGCTGCTCCACGACATCGGCTTCTACATTTCGCCCTCAGGGCACCACAAACACGCGCAGTACTTGATCGAGACCGCCGACATGGTGGGCTTCTCGCGCGACGAGGTGGAGATCATGGCGCTCGCAGCCCGCTATCACCGCAAGGCCGAGCCGCCGTCCAAGCGGGCCAAGCGAGCGCTGCGGCGGCGGCACGCGGCGTTCGGCAAGCTGGCCCGCCGCGCGCGCCGGCGCGTGCGCTACCTGGCGGCGCTGCTGCGCATCGCGGACGCGCTGGATCGCACCCACGGTCGCCTGATCCGGGCGGTCCGCTGCCAGCTTCGGCGCAAGACCATCGAGCTGCGCGTCGAGGTCGAGGGCGATCCTGAGCTCGAGCTGTGGGCCGCGCGACGGAAGGGCGATTTGCTGGAGTCGCTGACAGGGCTACGCCTGCGCCTGGCGGTCGACGCCGTGACGCGCGTCCGCGCCGCCGGCGTTCCCGTCACCGTGCCCGCGGGCGGCCCGGCCCGCCGGACGCGCCCGCGCCTCAAGGCGGGGTCGCGGCCTGCGAAGAAGCAGCAGGCCGGCCGTCTGCGTCTGGTCGGCTGACGCCCCGGCTGCGAAGCGGGCCCGACGCCGCCAGGGTTGGTGGCGCCTCCGTCGGTTATGATCGCCCGCGCGGTCACGGGCCGTCCCAAGCATGATGCGTGAAACGAGAGCGGCACGAGGAGGGCGATGCGACGGCTGGCCGCGTCCCTGCTGAGGTGGATCGCGGAGGCCGCGGTGAGGATTTACTATCCCCGCCGAACGGTCGAGGGACGCGAGAATTTGCCGCCGCCCGGCGCGGCGATCTACGTGGCCAACCACCCGAACGGGCTGCTCGACCCGCTCGTCCTGCGGGTGACGCTGGGCCGCGCAGCGCGCTTCCTGGCGAAGAGCACCCTGTGGGGGAACCCGTTCGGGCGCCTGGCGATGGACGCCTTCCTGTGCCTGCCCGTGTACAGGCAGCAAGACGTCGCGGTGAACGCGCGCGGCGAGACCGTGGCGCGCAACGAAGAGACGTTCGCGCGCTGCCGCACGGAGCTCGCGGCGGGCGCCGACCTGGCGCTCTATCCCGAGGGGACGTCGCATTCGGACCCGCAGTTGAAGCCGCTGAAGACGGGCGCGGCGCGGATCGCGCTGGGGGCGGCCGCAGCGGAGGCTGCGGAGGCGAGCCCCCCGGGGCAGCCGCCCCACCCGCTTCCCCGGCTGGTCCCGGTCGGAAGCCACTACGAGAGCCCGGCATCGTTCCGGTCGTCCGTTCACCTCGTGGTGGGTCCACCGATCGATCTGCTGCCGTACGTGCCCCGGTACGAGGCGGATCCGCGCGCCGCCATCGAGGCCCTGACCGAGGAGATCCGTCATCGCCTGGACGAGCTGATCTTGCAGGCGGAGACGCGCGAGCTGCTGCTCGGTATCGCTCGCGTCGCGAGCTGGACCGCGAACGCTCCCGACGACAACGCTCCCGAGCGCCACCGCGCCCGCACGCGCGAGCTGCTGGCGGCCTATGCGAGGCTGCGCGCGTCCGATCCGGAGCGGCTGCAAAGGCTGACGAAGGCGGCGCGCGACTACGCGCGCTTGCTGGAGAAGATGGGCGTGCGCGATCCCTGGGCGCTCGAGATCCCGAGGCTCTCCGGCGTCCGCGTCGCGCGGGTGGCCGGGCGCCTGGTCCTGATGACGCCGGCGGCGGCGTGGGGCGTCGTGACCAGCTGGGTGCCGTACCGTCTGACCGGGATCGCCGCGCGCAAGGCGACGAAGGACGAGGACGTCCTCAGCACGATGAAGATGATCGGGGGCGCGGCGATCCTGGTCGCCTTCTGGCTGCTGGAGGCGCTGGGGATCGGCCTTCGCTTTGGGGCTGCCGTCGGCCTCGTGTCCTTGCTGGTCGCCCCCGTGGCCGGGTACGCGACGCTGCGGTTCGGAGAGAACCTGCGCGAGATGATCGAGGCGCTGCGCCACCTCGGCTGGCGCGCGCGCGGGGACACCGTGCGACGGCTGGCGGAGCGGCGTCAGCGCCTGGCCGCCGACGTCTCGCAAGCGCTGCGGCAGAGCGGCTCATGACGGGCGGCGACGGGGGCGACGGGCTGCAGGCTGGCGAGCGCGAGGCGCTGCTGCGTAAATATCGCCTGCTGGCGCGGTGGCGACGGACGAAGGACGCGTCGCCGGACGACCGGCCGGCCCCGGGGGACCACGGCGCCGGTCCGGCCGCGATGCGGGCGCTCGCGGACGAATTCCCCGGCGCCTTGCGCGAGCTCGACGTGCTGGGGCTCGCGGAGCTCGAACGGCGCATCGCGCGCCTCGCCGCGCCGGGCGGAGACGAGGATGCCGGCGCGGAGCCCTGGATGTCGTGGATCGTCGCCTACCACCGACTGATGCGCATCGCCCTCGCGACGAAGCGCAGCGCCGCCGACGGCGACGCGCGACCTCCCGCCGCCTCGCGCGACCTGGACGAGGCGTTCCTGCGTGAGATCAGGCGGCCGCCCTCGGGCCGGCTGTCATTGACGGTCCTGCAGGCCCTCGGCCGCCGCTTCGACGTGCCCGCGGACGACATCGCCGCCACGCTGTTCCCGCCTCGGCGGGCGCCCCGTTGAGTCACCGGTGCCCGCGGCGCGGTCGGCCGTCACATGGCGTGTACCGGCCGCGGCCCGCCCAGCTGCTCCGCGAACGTCCTGGGATCGGACACCGGCAGGTCACAGCGGCCGCGCCGGCACACGTACGCCGTGGGGCGACCGGCTTGCGCGACCTTGTCACGCGCGAAGCCCACCGTCTTTCCAATCGCGGCGACGTGCGCCTCCGAACCGCAGGCGACCACACGCGCCGGCAGAAACGCGTGGCGCAGCGTCGCGAGCAACGGATCCACTGCGGCCGACGGCGCGCCGTCCGGCCATACCACCACGATCTCGCGCGGCTCGTCCAGGAAGAAGTCGAGCGCGAGCAGCGCCTCCGTCATGGCGAGCGGACGCTCGTTCAGCGTGGCGGCGTGCGCCCGAAAGCCGCGCTCGGCGATTTGTCGCCATTCGTCGTCGTCCGTGTAGACCGCGAACCGGGCCGCGTTCATCAGCGCCACCGACGTCCCCGACGGCTCGGCCCCGTCGTAGGCCGGACGCTCGCGCGCGATCAGGGCCTCATGCGCGGCCCCGGACATGAACCAGCCACCAGCGGGATCGGCGAAGCGCCGCTCCGTCTCGCGGCCGAGTCGGAGCGCCTCGTCGAGCCAGCGCGGGTCGAATGACGCCTCATAGAGATCGAGAAGGCCGGCGGCGACGAACGCATGATCGTCGAGGAAACCGAGCTGGCGGGCGTGGCCATCCTTGAAGCTGCGCTGCACGGCGCCGTCCTTTCCCCGCAGGCGGGTCAGCACGAATTCGGCCGCGCGCGCCGCCGCCGCGAGGTAGCGGGGCCGCTCGAGGATTCGCCCCGCCACCGCCAGACCCGAGATCATCAGCCCGTTCCAGGCGGCCAGGATCTTCTCGTCACGAAGCGGCGCCGCTCGCCGCGCACGCGCGGCGTAGAGCTTCGCGCGCGCCCCCGCCAGGGCCGCCCAGATTTTTTCTTCGGGCGCCGGCACGTTGAGGATCGTGTGCCCCTCCCAGTTGCCTCCCGGCCGGACGTCATAGTGGCGCAGAAACAACGCCGTCTCCTCCCCGTCCCCGAGGACGCGGCGAATCTCCTTCTCGGTCCAGACGAAGAACAGTCCCTCCTCGAGGTGCCCGTCCGGATCCGCGGAGTCCGCGTCGGTGGCCGAATAGAAGCCGCCCGCCGCGTCGGTCATCTCACGCAAGACGTAGTCGCACGTCTCGGCCGCGACGCGCCCCAGGTCCGCGCGCCCTGTCGCCTGATGGGCCTCGGCGTACGCCACCACCAGCAAGGCGTTGTCGTACAGCATCTTCTCGAAGTGCGGCACCAGCCACGCCGCGTCCGTCGAGTAGCGATGAAAGCCGCCCGCCAGCTGATCGTACATCCCGCCTGCCGCCATCTTCGCCAGCGTCGTGATCGCCATCGCCTCGGCCTCGAGGTCGCCCGTCCGGCGAGCGTGACGCAGCAACAGCCGCGCCGGAACGTTGGACGGAAACTTGGGCGCGCGCCGCACGCCTCCGTGGACGTCGTCGAAGGAGCGCTTGAAGAACGCCACCGTGTCCGCGATGACCTCGCGCCCGGGGACGCCCGCGCTGGCGTTCGCGGGCGTGCCTTGCATGTCCTGACGCACGACGTTCACGACGGCCTCGGCGGCCTTGGCGACGCGCTCCGGCTCGCGATGAAAGGTGGTGGCCAGCTCGCCGAGGATGGTCAGGAAACCGTGACGCGTCCCGCGCGCCCCGTCGCGCGGTGGAAAGTACGTCCCCCCGAAGAAGGGTCGCCGATCGGCCGTCAGCCACACGCTCATCGGCCAGCCGCCGGCGCCCGTCAGCTTCTGAACCGCCGTCATGTAGACGGCGTCCACGTCGGGGCGCTCCTCGCGATCCACCTTGACGGCGACGTAGTGCATGTTCAGGAACGTCGCGATCTCCTGATCCTCGAAGGATTCACCCTCCATGACGTGGCACCAGTGGCAGGTCGAGTAGCCGACCGAGAGGAACACGGGCCGGCCGAGGCGGCGCGCCTCGGCGAACGCCTCGTCCCCCCACGCGTACCAGTTGACGGGATTGTGCGCGTGCTGCAGGAGGTACGGGCTGGTCTCCAGGATCAAGCGATTCGTGAAGCGCGGCCGGCCGGAGCCTTCGAGGTGGTGCGTGCGCGGCACATAGCCAGCGCCGCGGGCGGCCAGGCCGGAGGCCAGGCGGTCCGCGACGGGCCCCGGAAAGGGTTCCGCGCCAGGAAGCGCCGAGACGGTCACGCGCGGCTCCCGCTCGCTTGTTTCATCCGGGCATCATGCGACCCGCATGCGTTTTGATCCATCGGCTTCTCGTCCATCTGGTCCGGAGTGGGTCGTCAAAGTCCGCGCCGGCCTATACCATCAACTCCCGGTGGGGCACTTCCTCGACACGGAAATTGGCAACGCACGCCTGGCGCCGCGGCTTAATGAAGTGCGAAAGGAAGTGGACAATCGATTGAACGGGGTCGAGGCCGCGAGCCGGCGGGGCGCCTGGAAGATTGGAGTCTTGCTGTGCCTCGGCGCCTTCGCGGCGTGCGGGGCGCCCGGGCGCGGCGACGGCGGCGGCGGCGGCGGCGGCGGCGGCGGCGGCGGGGGTCTCGCCCGCGTGCGCGCCGCAGGCGTGCTCCGTTGGGGCGGCGACCAGCAAGGCGGCGAACCCTACGTGTTCGAGGATCCGGCGCATCCTGGGACGCTGGTGGGCTTCGAGACCGAGATCGCGGCGGCGCTGGCGGGCGCGCTCGGCGTGCGCGCCGAGTTCGTCCAGAACGACTGGCCAACGCTCATCCCCTCGCTCGAACGCGGCACCTTCGACATCGCCCTCAACGGGATCGAGGTGACGCCCGCGCGGCTGGCCCGCGTCGAGTTTTCGCGCCCGTACTTCTTCTTCGCGCTGCGACTGGTCGCGCGGGCCGGCGATCCGCGTGTCTCCGATCTGGCGTCTTTGCGCGGGCGCCGGGTGGGCACGCTGGCCGGGACCGAGGCGTGGCAGACGCTCCTCGACGCGGGCGCGCAGGCGATCCCCTACGAGGGCGTCGAGGAGCCGTTCATCGACCTCGCCCAGGGGCGGACGGACGCCGTGCTGCTCGACGACATCATCGTCGATCGGTACGCCCCATCGCACCCCAGCTTGCGCGTCGTCGGCGATGTGGGTGGCGGCACGTACGCCGTCGCGTTTCGGCGCGAGGACACGGCGCTGCGCGCGGCGATCGAGGGCGCGCTCGCGGCGCTCTCCGCCTCGCACGACCTGCGGCGAATCCTCGCGCGCTGGAACATCGACAGCCCCCGGCAGGCTCGCCTCGAGGCGCCGACGCCGTTGTCGACGCCGGTCATCGAAGTGGCGGCCGGGCCGCGTCCGACCTCGCCGCCGTTCGGACCGCGGCACCTCTGGCTGTTCGTGCAAGGCGCGATGGTCACGCTGCTGGTGTCGAGCGGCGCGATGGTCATCGCCGTCAGCTTCGGCCTCGCCCTCGCGCTCGCCCGGCTCTACTTGCCGCGCGCGGGCCGGCTGGCAGGCGCGTACATCGAGCTGTTCCGGGGCACCCCGGTCCTGCTTCAGCTCTACCTGCTCTACTATGGGTTGGCCCCGGTGATCCGCCTCGACGCCTTCGGCGCCGCGATCTTGGGGCTCGGGCTGAACTACGCCGCCTACGAGGCCGAGATTCACCGCGCCGGGATGGCGGCCGTGCCGCCGGGGCAGATGGAGGCTGCCCTGAGCCTGGGTATGTCGCGCGGGCTGGCGCTGCGCCGGATCGTGCTACCGCAGGCGCTGCGCGTGGCGCTGCCGGGAGTCACGAACGACTTCATCGCGCTGTTGAAGGACAGCTCGCTGGTCTCGGTGATCACCGTCGTCGAGTTGACGAAGCGCATGGCCATCACCGCCGTCGACACCCGCGGGTGGCTGCTGCCTGGGCTCGCGTGCGCGACCCTGTATTTCGTCATGAGCTACCCGCTGGCGCGCCTGGCGCGCTACTGGGAGCGGCGCCTCTCGCGCGGTTGACCCTTCCGTGCCCACGGCGGGCGGCCCCCGCGTCGTCGGCGCGGGAACGCGTCGTCATTGGCCGTGGCGGTTGTAGACTGCGCCCCCTTCATGTCCACTCTGTCGCGTGCCTTCGTGCTGGTGATGTTCGTCGTGCTGCTCGGTGGCGGCCTGGTCGTCGGCGTCGCGGTGCACCGCGTGAATCGGGTGTTCGATCTGCCCGCGCCTCCCGTCGCCCGCGCGTCGTCCTCCGATGAGATCGCGCGTGGCGGCCGCCTGTTCCGCACGCTGTGCCTCGACTGCCACGCCGGCCCTGGCGGGGGACGGCCCACGGGCGCCCGGGTCGCGAACGCGCCGTCGTTCATCGGCGAGGTGTGGGCGCCCAACATCACCGCCGATCCGCAGGTCGGCATCGGGTCCTGGACTGACGGCGACGTGGCCCGCCTGCTGCGCAACGGCGTCCGCCGAGATCGGTACTACGCCGCGACCATGCCGCGGTTCTCGCAGCTCGCCGACGAGGACGTCGCCGCGCTCATCGGCTTCTTGCGCTCGGACGATCCCATGGTGGCGGCAGCCCCGGCGAGCGCCGCCAGCCCGCGTTCGAAGCTGGGCCTCGGCGGCGTGCTGGCCCTCGCGTACGCCGCTGGCGTCGACACCAGCGGCGCGGCGCACGTGCCCGCCCCGCCGCGTGGTCCGAACGCCGCCTACGGCCGCTACCTGGCTTCGCGCATCTACGCCTGCGTCGACTGTCACACCAACGGCTTCGGAGCCACCGACGAGAAGCTCGCCGCGACGGGACTGCTGGCCGGCGGCATGGTGCTGCACAACAAGGCTGGCGACGTGGTGTATTCGCGAAACCTGACGCCCGACGCGGAGACGGGCCTCGCCGCCTGGAGCGCGGACGATCTGGCGCGCGCCCTCATGACCGGCGTGTCGCGCGACGGGCGGAAGCTCCGCCCGCCCATGCCCGTCTTTCGGGCCATGGACGCCCCCGACGCGGCCGCCCTGTATGCGTTTCTGCGTTCTCTCCCCGCCGTCCACAGCCCCGTCCCCGGGGCCGTGGAGCGACACGACTGATACAATCCGGCCGCTGTGTTCGTCGAGGTCACGAACGTCCACAAACGCTTCGGCGACCGCCCGGTCCTCGACGGGGTCTCGCTCGGCGTCGAGCGCGGCGAGGCCCTGGCCATCATGGGACCGTCCGGGGCCGGGAAGACCACCCTGCTTCGCTGCCTCAATGGGCTCGAACAGCCGGACGCGGGCAGGGTGCGTGTGGGCACCCACGAGCTCGGTCCCGGGACGCCCGCGCCCGCCCTCGCGCTGGCGGCCATTCGACGCGAGGTCGGGTTCCTGTTCCAGCAGTGGAACCTGTTCTCGCATCTGACGGTGCTCGAGAACGTCGTCGAGGCGCCCGTCCATGTCGCCCGGCTTTCGCGTGACGTCGCCACCACCCGCGCCCGCGCGCTGCTGGAGCGCGTGGGCATCGGCGCGCGCGCCCAGGCCTACCCGCGCCAGCTCTCCGGAGGCGAGCAGCAGCGTGCCGCCATCGCCCGCGCCCTCGCCATGGAGCCCACGGTCCTGCTGCTCGACGAGCCCACGAGCGCGCTCGACCGGGCCCGGGCCGACGAGCTGTTGAGCTTGCTCGGGAGCCTACGCGCGGGGGGGCTCACGCTGATCGCGGTCACGCACGATCCCCGGTTCGCCGAGGGCCTGGCGGGACGCATCGCGACGCTCCGGGACGGCCGGGTCGGGGTCGCGTCGGCGGCTTCGCCGCCGGGCTGAGTGTAGCGGCGGCGGCGCGTGCTTGCCTTTGCCTGTGACATTGGGCAACGTCAGCCCGCTTTGGTAGCGGATCGACCCATCGAGGGCAACGTCACCCCGGGCGTCTCGGTTCGACCGAGGTTCATCCTGCCGGCCGTCGTGGCGATCGTGGTGGCAACCGTCGTGGCGGCCGCCTTCGCGTGGGAGGTGCATGGCGCCGCCCCGGCCACCATCGACGACGCCTACATCACGTTCGCCTTCTCGAAGAACGTGGCGCTTGGACACGGCCCCGTGTACGGCCACGGCGTGGTGGTCGAGGGGTATTCGAACTTCCTGTGGATGATGGTGATGGCCGGCGGCCTGGCGGTGCGACCGCAGGCCGACCCCGCGGATCTCGCCCACTGGCTGGCGATCCCCTTCGTGGCGCTGCTGGCGTTCGCGACCTACCGGCTCGTCCGCGAACGATGCCGGCCGGTGTGGGCGGCCGCAGCGGCGACCCTCGCGGTGGTCAACGCCGACGCCGTGACGGCGTTTCAAATCGGCCTCGAGACCCTCCCGTACACGGCCCTCTTGACGTTTGCCTTCTGGCTTTACGTGCGCTCGTTCTCGATCCGCGGCGCGCAGCGGTGGGTCGTCCCCGCGTTCGTCGCGGTCGCCCTGATGCGCATCGATGGCTGCGTGCCGCTCGCCTTCCTGCTCGGCTTCGAGGCGCTGCGCCGCTTCCGACGACGCAGAGCCTCGCCCGGCGGCCTGCGCGCTTACCTCGCCTGGGCGGTGCCGGGGCTCGCCGTCTACGCGTTGTGGTTCCTGTGGCGCTGGCACGAATACGGTCTGCCGTTGCCGTCCACCTACTATGCGAAGGCCCTGCTGCCCAAGGCCCTCCCCCTTCACGGCTGGGAGTACGTGCGCGACGAGGTGCTGGCGAGCGGCACCTTCCTGGTCCTGCCGTTCGCGGCAGTCCTGTTGCTGAGCCGGAGGGTGGCCGCCTCGGCGATCGTCCTTTTCGTCGTCGGTCACGTCTTTTACGTCATGAAGGTCGGCGGTGACTGGATGCCCTATGGTCGCTTCTTGTTGCCGATCTTCCCCCTCGTCCTGGTCGTGGCGCTGTGGGGCGGCCGCGCGGCAGCCGCGCGGCTCGCGCGCCGCGCCCGACCGCTGGCGCTCGTCGCGACCTCGGCGTCCTTGCTGTTCATCGCCGCCGTCGCCTGCCGAACCGAGCCGCACCTCCTCGGAAGTCCCCTGCTCCGGCACAAGCGCGCGCTCGCCAGCGAGCAGTTCTTCCACGTTCAGCGGTTGAAGGAGGCGGCGAGCTTCCTGAACCTGGCGGTGCCCCCGGGTGGACGGCTCGTGACCGACTACGGCGGGGTGATGGCCTACTACACCGACGCGGCGCCGATCGAGATGTGGGGCCTCTGCAACGCGATGATCGCCACCCGCGGCGATCTCGAGGGTGTGAACGCCATCTACGGGCGGACCTGCCCGTCGTGTTACCCAGCCCTCGATCCCGAGTTCTTCCACGTCATGGCGCCCCTCGTCCGCTCCCTGGACGCGTTTCGCAATCACGACGAGGTGGTCCGCGGCGTGTGGCAGACGGACACCATCGGACGCTACCTCGACTTCCGCCAGGGCTTCGTGTCGGGACGAATCATGGACGTCGCCCGCAACCAGGCGGTGTTCTTCCTCGAGCGCCGCCGGCCCGCGGCGGTCTTTCGGGCGCGGACGGTGTCCCCCACGCTGTCCATCGACTATCCCTTCGAACCGGGGGGCCGCGCCCCCGGCGTCTGACCAGGGTTAGCGCTCGAACATCTGGTCGACGGGTATGACGCGGACGCTGTCGGCCGCGATCGGCAGCGGCTCCTTCTCGATCAGCTTGTCCTCGTCGAGGATCGCGGGGGGCGTGCCCTCGGTGTCATAGGTGATCGGCGTGGGCTTGCCGTCCAGCAGCCGCGCCTTCAGCTCGGCGGCCTTGTCCGCCACGATGGCGACCGCGAAGTGGTCCATCTGCAGGTGCTTGCGCACCGCCCGATCGACGTCGGCCTTCTTCATCTTGGGCAGCCGTGCCTTCAGCTCCTTGACCAGGTCCTTGCCGTACACCGCCGCGTCGATGGCGTAGCCGAGGCGCCGGGACACGTCCTGGGTCCACAGATCGGCGTAGTTCAGCAAGAAGCGCCGTGTGGACTCGAACCCCTCCTCGGGGATGCCCTTCTCGATGAGGCGGCGGGTGTAGTACACCGCCCCCCGAAGCGCGAACAGCGCGTTCTGCGGCGGCACCGGGCGCAGCCAGATCTCGAAGTGCTGCTGGCGCCGGGGAACGTTGGGATGCGGGAACGTCGACCAGCCGTCCTGGATGAAGTTCTCGACGTAGGCGTAGTCGCCGTAGTTGAGGCCGCGATCGGCGCGCAGGCGGTTCATCAGCACGCCGTTGAACGTCCGGTGCTCGCCGAGGTAGGACCTGGCCACGGTCAACGCGTAGAAGTCGGGATCGGCGCGCGTGACCGCGATCGGGTAGCCGAGCGAGACGGCGTCCGCGCGCGCGTCCTTCTCGACGATCAGCACCTCGGCGCCCTTGCTCGCCTTGGGCTTCGGCAGCCTGGGCATCGGCTCTCCCGTGGCGGGGAGCACGGCGAAGCGCGCCGCGAACGCCTCGGCGAACCCGCTCGGATACCCGCCGGCGACGCCGATGATCAGGCGATCGCGCGTGAAGTGCCGGGCGTAGAACGTCTTCACGTCGTCGAGCGTGACCGCGCCGAGGCCGCCCGCCGTGCCGGGGGTAGCATGGCCGTAGGGATGCCCGGCGTACATCATTCCCGCCAGCGCCCGCTTGCCCAGCTCCTCGTCGTCGTTGCCTCGCAGCGACTTGGTCACATAGTCGAGGGCGTTCTGGCGCTGGCGCGTGAAGTCCTCGTCCGCGAACCGAGGCTCGAGGATCTGCTCGGCCAGCAGATCGGCGAACGCGGCGAGGTTGTCCCGGTGCACGGTCCCTTCGAACACGATGGACTCGACGTCACCGATGACCTGGATCCGCGCCGCCAGCGGATAGAGCGCGTCGAGGACCTCGGCGTAGGTTCGCCGGCGCGTGCCACCCTGCCCGACGACGTCCGAGGTCAGCGCGGCCAGGCCCTCCTTGCCGGCGGGATCGTCCGCGGAGCCCACATGGAAGAACACCCGCAAGGCGACCAGCGGGCTCATCGGCGACGGGACGAAGACGGTGCGCGGCATACCTTTCACCTTTCGAGCGTTGCTGCGAGCGGCGGCGGACTTTCCTGCGAGCCCCGGCCCGGTCGCCGGCGGCGGCGATGCGTTGGTCGCAGGAGCGCCCTCGGCGCGGGCGGGCCCCGCAGGCGCGACCAGCAGCGCCGCCAGGCCGGCCGCCGCCACCAAGCGTCGACGGTCACTCATCGATCGGCCCTCAGCGTGACGGTGGTGCGGTTCGCCGGCACGAAGTACGTCTGCGCGACCCGCTTCACGTCCGCGGGCGTGACCTTGTCGTAGAGCGCGAAATAGCCGTTGATGGCGTCAATCTTTCCCGTCAACGCCACGAATTGAGCGGCGACATTCGCGGTCTTGTCGGCGGTCGCCAGCTGGGCCGCGAAGCCGTACTTGACGTGCGACAGCACCTCGCCGAGCGTCTTCGCGTCCACCCCTTCGCGCGCCACGCGCGCGAGCTCCGCGGTGACGGTGCTCTCGACGTACGGCAGATCCTCGGGCTTCTTCACGCGCGCGAAGACGGTGAACAGGTTTGGATCGACGTGCGCGTCGTTCGAGCCAGAGATGGACTCCACCTTTTGCTCCGTGATCACCAGCTTCTTGTACAGCGCCCCGCGCTCCGCGAACACCAGCTCGGCCAGCACGTCGAGCGCCGGGAGGTCGACGTTCGTGGTCGAGAATCCGGGGGTGTGATAGCCAACGAGGAGCTGCGGCAGCGTGGCGCCCTTCCAGCCGAGGGCGGCGCTCTTCTCCTTCGTCTGGGGGGGCTCGCTCGGCACGGCGGGACGCGGGGGCCCCGCCTGCCATGCTCCGTAGGCGTCCTCGATCAGCTTCCACGCCGCGGACGTGTCGACGTCGCCGACGATCAGCAGGGTCACGTTGTCGGGACGGTAGTAACGATCGAAGAACTGCCGGGAATACGCGAACTGCCGCGGCATCGCCTCGATGTCCTTCAGGAAGCCGATGGTCGTGTGCTTGTAGGTGTGCTTGACGTAGGCGTTGTCGTACAACGCCTCGAACATCTTCTGCAGCGGATTCGAGGCGCCTTTGTTGTATTCGCCCAGGACCGCCCGCGCCTCCTTCTCGAAGTCGGGCTCCGCGTACTTGAGGTGCTGGAAGCGATCGGCCTCGATCTCGACGATCTTGGGGAGCGCCGCCTTGCCGGCCAGTATGTGATACACGGTCAGGTCTTCGGAGGTATACGCGTTCGAGTCCGCGCCCATCTGCTTGATGACGTCGTTGTAGGCCTCCTGCGAGTACCTGTCGGTCCCGCGAAACATCATGTGCTCGAAGAAGTGGGCGAAGCCCGACTTGCCCGGCTCGACCTCGTTGCGGCTGCCGGTGCGGACGACAGAGTAGTACGCCAGCAAGCCAGGCGAGTCGTAGTGCACGACGTAGGCCCGCAGGCCATTCGCGAACACCCTCTCGTCGACGGGAAAGGGAAAGGCCTCGCCGGACTTCTTCATCGTCGTCTCCTGACTGGCAATGGCGGGCGTGGGCGGCACCCCGGCGCTGGAGCCTGGCCGGGTCGCGGCGGGCGCGGCCTCGGTGGCGCGCGCGGTGAAGTGAGGCGTCACGAACAAGGAGATCGCGACGAAGAACGCCGGCCCAGCACCTGACGGCAGCGAAAACGGGAGCAGCCTCATCGAACCTCCTTGGTCATCCTTGCGGACGCGCGGAGTATATGTCGCAGGCCGGGGTTCGCTAGCCACGGCCCGGCAGCGCGCCGGGAGCGGGCCCGGTACAATCGAGGCGCATGTCCTCCTTCTCGTCCTCGTCCTTCCCGGTGCCCGCAGCTGCCGGCGGCGCGTTCGCCCTGGTGGGACGCGTGCTCGACCGCGGCGGCTCGAGCACCCCCGGCGCCGTGGTCGTGGAGGCAGGACGCGTGGTGGCCGTCGAGGCCAACGCCGACGATCCCCGGCTGCCGTCGCGTCGCTGGCGCGCGGCCTACGTCGCGGCGGGCTTCGTCGATCTCCAGGTCAATGGGGGGTTCGGCCACGAGGTCGGCGCCGATCCCACGGCCTTGCGGGCGCTCGCGGCGAAGCTGCCGTCGACGGGCGTCACCGCGTTCCTGCCCACCCTGGTCAGCGGCCCGGCGGAGGCGTACGCCGCGAGCCTGGCGGCGGTCGACGAGGTCCGGCTGGAGGGCGCGCGCGGCGGCGCGCCCTCGTCCGCGCGGATCCTCGGCGTCCACCTCGAGGGCCCCCTGTTGTCGACGGCGCGCGCGGGGATTCACGCCCGCGCCGCGATCGACGCCGCGACGCCGTCGCTGGTGGACGGCCTGGCCGATCCGGCGCGCGTCCGTCTCGTGACCCTCGCGCCCGAACGTCCGGGCGCCCTCGAGCTGATCCGGCGGCTGCGCGCGCGCGGAATTACGGTCAGCCTGGGCCACACCGACGCGTCCTTCGAGGCGTTCACGGCGGGCGTCGATGCCGGCGCCACCGTGGCCACCCACCTGTGGAACGCCATGTCCCCCTTTCATCATCGCGCGCCGGGAGCCGCCGGGGCGGCCCTGTTCGACGACCGGGTCGTCGCGCTGGCCATCGCCGATGGCATTCACGTCCACCCGGCCGCGTTCGCGGTCGCGCTGCGCGCGAAGGGGCTCGACCGGCTCGGCCTGGTGACGGACGCGATCGCGGGCGCCGGGCTCGGCCCTGGGCCAACGACGCTCGCCGGTCAGGCAGTCACGATCGACGGGACGGGCGCCCGCCTGCGGGACGGCACGCTCGCGGGGTCGTCGCTGACGCTCGACCAGGCAGTCCGCAACGCCGCGCTGTTCGCGAGCCTCTCGCCTGGCGAGGCGGTTCACCTCGCTTCGGAGGTGCCGGCGCGGGTGCTTCGCCTCGGGCCCGGGTCGTCGCCCTTCGCACCGGGCTCCCCGGCCGATCTCGTGCTCCTCGACGAGCAGCTCACGGTGCAGGCGACGTTCGTGGGCGGGCGTCTCGCATACCGGCGGGACGACGCCGACGGCCACGTTGGACCGTGAGCCTCAGGCCCCCGGGTCGGAGGTCAACCGAAGCTGACCTCCGACCCCCCCGGGTTCCAGCTCCCCACGAGATACAAAGTAGCCCGAGAACAGCGGAGAGATTGTTTCGGTTGGGAACGATCTTCGTAACAACCTCCGCCGATCGACCGAGCGCCCGGTCGGGTCCTTCTGCTACGGCAAGCTGCGCGCGCAACGCAACCCGCGGCGACTGTCGGGCAAGGCGGCGATGATGCCGAGGCGCGTGGTCACGGCCAAGAAGGACGGGTCCGTCGAGATGAAGTCGCCGCCGCGAAAGGCCCGGCCCCCGTCCACCGGCTCCGTGAGCAGCGCGCAATTGTCGCATGGGCCCCGCGCATACGGGGCGTACGCATCGAGGACCCACTCCCAGAGGCTCCCCGCCAGATCCCGATGTCCCCAGCGGCCGGCTCCCATCGCGAGGCTACCCGCCACGGGTAGGTCGGCGTCGTCACACAAGGGATCGCCATCGAACAGGCATCCAAACACGGCGAGATCGATCGTGGGCTCCTGGTTGCCCCAGGGGTAGGTTCGCTGCTCGTCACCGCCGGCCGCGGCATACTCCCATTCGGCCTCCGTGGGCAGGCGCTTGCCCTCCCACGCGCAGAACGCAAACGCCTCGTACCACGAGATGCAGCTGATGGGACGCGCTTCGTTCGCCCCCTCGTTCTTTGCCACCGCCGTCCAGGGACCGCCGCAGGATTGGATGGCGACGTTGAACCCGTCCGCTGACCTCGGAAGTTGGTCGTTCCAGTCAGATTGCCAGCCGCTACCCGGGATGAGGGGGTGGGCGCCAGCCCCATCCTCGGGCGGCGCACCGCTGTAGCTGGCCAGGAACCTGCGAAAGCGACCGACCGTGACTTCGTATTCGTCCAGCGCGAAGGGCGCGACCGTGACCATGTGGGACGGATGCTCATTGTCGCTCCCGAGCCCGGGCGCGCTCCCTGCCACGAAGGCGCCGCCGGGTATCGCCAGGAGATCGGCGCACGGGGGACTCACGCCGTCGGCGGCGCACGGATGAGGCGCGACCAGCAAAGTGATCGTGGTCCGCCCGATCTGGCCCAGCCCTCCAGCTTCGACGACCTCGAGCGTGATCGAGTGCGCCCCGATCTGGGAGGTCGAGAACGAGACGCGCATGCCGGCGGGGTCCGGCGAAATCGCCAGGTACGCACCCCTTTCATCCTGAACGTTCCAAAAGAACGACACCGCTGAGCCCTCGGGATCGAAGCTGCCCTCGGCGGACAAGAACACGGTGGAGCCGGGGGCTGGGCCATCTGGCGGGGGCGCGTCCGCGGTGAAGGGGTAGTCGGAGTCATCGCGCGGTTGGGTCAACTGAAAGCTGATCTTCGCGACCGGCGGCAGGTTCGCGGTCGAGGTCGCGCCACCGCCACCGCCCCCGCCTGGCCCACCGCCCGGCGCCCGCACGGGGGAAGACGAGCCCGCGCATCCGAGCGCGAGCAGGGTCAGCGCGATCGCGGGAGAGCTCGCGGCAGCGCAAATGCCTCGCTGTGGCCCGTCCATTCTTCTCGCAAACTCCATCAGCTTCACCGACGCATGGGGCGATCGTCCGGGGGATCGTCGCCTCGTTTGGTCGAGACGTCAATTCGCTCGACGGGCTGCTTCCGACGGCACGACCGGCTGCCGGGGGGCTGACTCCGATTTCACGGAGTGCCGGAGGGCACACAAGCAAAACGCCGTCCGATCTCGCGATCGGACGGCGCTCTCGGTTCATTCTGTCCCTTGCTGCCCCTTGCTACCCCTCGGGGTTGCCGCTCGGGCTTACATGCTGCCGGCGATGCGGCTGCGGAAGGCGTCGCTCATCACGATCGAGCGAATCACGCTCTGCAAGCTGCCGTCGGTCGACTGCGCCTTGGCAGACAGGTAACCGATCCACGAACCGTCGTCGGTCTGATTCATGAGCCGGCCGATGCCGAAGGTCATGAACTTCTGGGTCACGCAGCTCGGCAAACGAGGGTCGCTTGCGATGATGCCGCCAAGCTGGATGGCGCCATTGAACATCGTGCCGTCCGGCAGGACGCCGCTCGAATCGACCTGAGCGCCCGAATCCGTGGTGCGATAGGCACCAACGGCGTCATAGTTCTCGAGGCCGAAACCAATTGGATCCATCAGGTTGTGGCAGGGGCTGCAGTTCGGGCTTGCCCGGTGCATTTCCATGCGCTGCCGGAGAGTCTGGCCGGGCACCACCATTTCACTCAGCGGCGGAATGTTCGCCGGCGGATCCGGGACCTCGTCGCACAAGAGCCGACGGAACACGTACTCGCCACGGCGCACCGGAGACGTGCGGTTCGGGTAGGCGGTGTTCGTCAGGAACGCCCCGAGCGTCAGGAGCCCCTGGCGCGTGGTGCCCGTGGTGTCCACCTTCACGAAGTCGGTGGCGTTGGACGCGCCCGTGCGGTTGAGGCCGTAGTACGTCGCCAGGTTCGCGTCGACGAAGGTGAAGGGCGCGTTGAGGATCCCGGTCACGTTGAGGGGATTGTGCAAGAACTCTTGCATGTACCGGCGGGCCTCACCCTTGAACGACGTCTCGAGCGCGTTCGTGTAGAGCGGGTACAGCATGACGTCGACGTCGTGCGAATCGAGGCTCACGAAGTCGAGCCACTTGCCCGAGAAGTTGTCGAGCAGCGTATCGGCGCGCGGATCGGCGAGCATGCGCGTCACCTGCGCGGAGACCTGGTCGTCGGTCGTCAGCTGTCCCATATCCGCCGCCGTAGACAGCGTGGCGTCGGGCATCGTGCTCCACAGCGCGTACGAGAGCCGGGTGGCGAGCTCGTAGGAATTGAGGCGCCGGACCGTCCCCGAGTTCGGATCCGGATCGATCTCTAGCTTGTAGAGGAAGTAGGGCGAGATGAGGACACCCTCCAGTGCCGCCTTGATGCCGTCGAGGGCCGTGAGGCCGAGCGTCTTGGCAGCGGTGTAAGGCGCCATCATCGCCGTCACCTCATCCGTGGTCGCCGGGCGACGCCACGCCTTGCGCGCGAAGGCCGTCAGAATCGTCTTGGCGCAGGTGTCGCCCGCCGTCATGACATCGCACGTCGCGACCGTCTTCTGTCGCGTCGCATCCGAGAAAAGATCCGTGATCAAGCTGGTCGCCGCCTGCTCGTAGCTGACGACATACTCCGGCGCGGTGCTGAGGGCCGAACCGACCGTGTCGAACTCGGCGCCGAGATCATCGCCCGGGAACGTGTCACCCGGGGTCAGCTTGGTGCCGAGCAGGTCGGCGACGGTGTTGTTGTACTCGACCCGATTGAGTCGTCGCACCACCATGTACCCAGGGTTTTGCGGGGGATTCGCCGGGACGGTCACGACGACCGTGCCCCCCGATCCGCCTGAACCCGAGCTGGTCTTGGTCCCGCCAGTTCCGGCGGAGCCGCCCGAGACGGTCGTTCCCCCCGTCCCCGAGCCGCCGGCGGTCTTGGTCCCGCCGCTCCCGCTGCCATTGTTCACCCCACCCGACGTGCCACCCGAGCCTGAGCCCGAGCCCGCCCCCGGAGCGCCGTTCGAGCCGGGCTTCGGGTTCATGACGGCGCCGGTACATCCCAGCGACAGCAGCAGCGCGATACTCGCGCCTGCCATCAGGCCATGATTCAAGCGTTCCATGCGAGCGCCTCCTTGCCATCGTTGCCGAAGGCCGTCACTTTCACACCGAAAAGGCTGAGCAGCTGGATGTAGAAATCGCCGTACGTCTTGACGTTCGAATAGTCGGTCCCGACGGCGTTGGGATACTGAACGAGTCGGTTCGGCTTGATGAGCCCGCCGAGTTGGCCAAGAACCACGGTGGGCAGATTGTCGTGATTGTGGCGGTTGCCGTCGCCAATCTCGCTGCTCATGACGATGGCGCTGTTGTACAGCATGTCGTGTCCGTCGGCGTCCATCAGCGACTTCATCTTCTGCACGAAGGTGCTGATCCAGATCATCTTGTACAGGGAGATCTGGTGGTAGACCTCCATGAGCCCCGCGTCGCTACCGTAGTGCGAGGACTGGTGATCCGAGGTGGCACCCCCCGCCTTTGCTCCGGCTGCCGCGACCGCGGGGACGAAGCTGTAGTTTCGGCTGGTCACCGCATCCGACAGCATGAACGTGATGACCCGCGTTATGTCGCACTGGAAGGCGATGGCGATCAGGCTGTGCATGAAGTCGACCTGGTTCTTGTAGTCGACGCCGGTCAGACCGTTCTTGTCGGAGGGATTCACCGCGGGCCCGGGAACCGTCGGCGGCGTACAGGACCCGGCCGCGGGCGCGTTCTGCAGTTCCTGCTCGAGCGACCGGATGCCCGTGAACAGCTGGTCGAGCTTCGCGCTGTCGGCCGCATTGAGCTTGTTCTGCAGGGCGCTCTGGTACGGCATCACGCTATCGAGGACGCTCTTCCTTAGCGCTGCGCGCATCTGGGCGTCGGCGTTGCTGGCGGTCGGGCTGACCCCCATGAACAGCCGGTTGAAGGCGGTCTGCGCGTCGACGATCTTGCCGAGCGGGGTGCCAGCGCCAACCGGGAAAGACATGGTCCCGTCGGAGTTCGTCACCGACGGTGCCTGCCAGGAGATATTCCGCGTGAAGTACGTTCCGAAAGAGTCGGTCGGGCCTCCGTTGCCCGTACCGAGCTGGATCGAGTTGATTCCCCGGCAGCCCGACAGCGCGTCGCCGATGATCTGGTCCACCGACTTGCTCATTTGCTGGGAATTTGGCGTCGCCATACGAGCCGTGAGGATGGCCCCGGCGCCGAGAGCGTGGTCACCCGTCTGCCGACGACGCTGCTGGTTCTCGAGCCCGGTGATGTAGGTCATGTCCGCCTGGTAGGGCGCCCAGGTCGGCATGGTGATGGGCAACCCCCAGGTGGCGCCAGCGCCGGTCGGGTTGTGGTCCTGCATGTAGTTGCCGTTCGGGTAGTGGTAGAACATGAACCGCTTGATGGGCGCGCAGGTCGCGGCGCCCGCCTTGCGGGTCCACATGAGCGAAGGCAACATCGGAAGCGTCACGGTCACGCCCGCCGAAGTTATGAATCGTCGCCTCGAGAATCGTCCGCTGAACATTGCTGTCTCCTGGAGGATGGTGAGCTTAACAGCCGAAGTCGCCACGCATCGGCGTACGCGCAGCTTGCATCTTCTTGCGTTGGGTGACCGAGAAAAGCGCCGCCGACGAGGGGGTCGCGCCTTCGAAAAAGGTGCTTGGCCTTGGTGGAACACACTGCCTCGACATCGGACACCTCCCTAGCAAGGTCCTCGGGGACCGGCACCTGTCTTACCATTTCCAGGCCGAGCCGGACTCTCACCGTTGGTGCGCAGATACCAGATGGGTCTAACCATTACTGCGCGGATGCGCGTTCCAAGGGATCCAGAAAAGACTAAACTTTATAATGGCTTAGAGCATCGCTGCGCGGCTCGTTCCGCACCAGCCTGCCGGTGGTATTCATAGGGCATGCGCGCGCCACGATGGCTGGTCTTCTCGTGCCTGCTCACATCGGTGGCCCAGGGCGGCTGCGCCGGCAAATCCATGGGTCCGTCGGGGGCGCCCGGTGGCTCCCAGGCGCCGGGGAGCGGTGGCCGCGCCGGGAGCGGTCCTGCCGGTGGGGGTGGCGGGCCCGGCGCTGGAGGTGGCGCCGGAAGCACGGCGCTAGCGGCCCTCGTACCCGTGGTGATGGAGCCGGCCTGGCAGATCGCCTCCAGCCCTGACCTCGGCGCTTACGACAACCGCCCCGACCAGCAGCCCGTCGATTTTTCGATCTGGCAGGCGCAGGACGGGACGTTTCAGCTGTGGTCGTGTGTCCGAGGCACGAAGGTCGGCGGCAACTCGCGGCTCTTCTATCGGTGGGAGGGTCGACACCTGACCGACACGGACTGGACCCCGATCGGCATCGCGTTGATGGCCGATCCCGCCGTCGGCGAAACACCGGGGGGCCTGCAGGCCCCTTACGTGCTCCGCGTCGGCGACACGTGGCACATGTTCTACGGGGACTGGCAGCACATCTGCCACGCCACCTCGAGCGACGGCAAGACGTTCACGCGGGTCATCCAGCCGAACGGCCAGTCCGGCGTTTTCGGCGAGGCCGCCGGCCTGGTCACCCGCGACCCCATGGTCTTCGTGGCGCCGCACGAGTTCCGCCTCTATTACACGAGCGACGCCGGGATCGACTACGTGCGCACCTCGCCCGACCTCGTCACGTTCAGCGAATCCCGGGTGGTGGCGGCCGGGGGGGCCGCCGGCGTCAACTGCTGCTCCGCCGAGTGTCCCTTCGTCGCGCAGCCGGTCTCGGGCGGTGACTACTTTCTGTTCCGCACGCAGCAGTATGGTCAGAACGCCCAGACGCGCGTCTATCGCTCCCCCGATCCGTTCGACTTCGGCGTCGATGACGATCGGTTCCTGATCGAGACGCTGCCGCTGGCGGCGCCGGAGCTCTTGAGTTTCGAGGGTCAGACGTACGTCGCCCACCTGCGCCCCGATCTTCAAGGTATCCAGGTCTCGAAGCTCGCGTTCGTCGCCGAATGACGACACGGCGGGCGGAGATACGCGGCGATGTACCTCCGACCACAAGATTTCACGAGAGCGACCGATTCAGCTCTCATCAAGGATGAACCTGCCTCGCGCGATGGTGGTGCTCTTCGGCTTCGGCTTGGCGATGTCCGCGAGGCCGTCGTCCGCCGCAGGCGGGGATGACGCCCGCCGCCCCGCCACGCCCGCTCCGGCGGACCTGAACGAGCCGGCGCCGACCACCCCTTCCCTTTACGACCACCCGTGGGTCTGGCGCGACGATGACGGCGCGGCGCTGTCACTCGCCCGTTTTCGCGGCTCGACCGTGGTCATCACCATGGGCTACGCCTCATGCCAGGTGCGGTGCCCCCCGACCATCACCAAGCTGCAACACCTCGAGCGCGCCTTCGCGAAGCAGGGACGCCCCGTGAGCTTCATCCTCGTGACCATCGACCCGGCGACCGACACGCCCGCGCGACTGGCGGCGCTGCGGCGCGACCGGAACCTGACCCCAGGCGTGTGGCACTTGCTGTCCGGCCCTGAGTCGCAGACGCGCGAGCTGGCGCGCCTGCTCGACATTGCCTACGTGGACGCCGGCGGACACTTCGAACATCAGGTTCGCGTCATCGTCCTCGACGCCCGCGGTCGCGTCGCCCGTCGCTTCGAAGGCTGGCACTTCGACGACGCGTCGGCGCTATCGCCCTGAACAGACGTACGTCTCGTCCCATTCCGCGTCGAGAGCTCGGGCGAGCGTAGCCCAGCTTTGCTGGGCGAAGCGAGGAGGGACCGGCGGTTTGCGAGCGCAAGCGAGCCACAGCCCCCGTAAGAGACAAGGGCAATTCGGGCGCGTCTTCAGTTTCAAACACGTGGGTCGATGCGACTCCCGGTCGGCAGATTACCCGGCGAGGAGGCAGCATCGTGGACCAGGCAGACAGTCAGGAATCGAAGGGTTTCGAGGGTAGAAACGGTGTCTGCCGGGGGCGAGGGCAACCCCGCGGATGGTGGCCTCCGCGCCGCTCCCCTCGCCTCGCGGCGCGACCGGTCGTCGCCGTCGCCGCGGCCACGCTCGGCCTCGTGCTGCTCGCCGCGCCCGCGCGCGCCCAGGTGGCGCTGAACCTGTACGGCAACGCCGACTATCACGCGATGAAGGACAGCGGGCAGACCACCAACGCCTTCGGAACGGCGCTGGCGGACGTGTTCCTGTCGGGGACCAAGGAGAAGCTCTCCTACCTGGCGGAGTTCGTGTTCGAGGTCGGCGACAACAACGAGTTCGCCGTCGACGTCGAGCGGCTTCAGCTCGGATACCAGGTGACTGAATGGTTCCGGGTCGCGGCCGGGCGCTTTCACACGGCCTTCGGCTACATCAACGACAGCTACCACCACGGCGCCTACTACCTGCTTTCGACGGGTCGTCCGACCTTCGTGAACTTCGAGGACGGCGGTGGCCTGATCCCGGCCCACAGCGTGGGCTTGCACATCGACGGCCGGTTTCACCTGGGCTCGTCGCGGTTGCGCTACGACGCCGAGCTCGCAAACGGACGCGCTGCCACATCCGATCAGGTGACGAACCGGATCGATCCGAACAATGGCAAGGCGGTCAACCTCCGCCTTCGCCTCGAACCGGGCGGCGTGCTCGACGGCCTCGTCTTCGGCGGCAACGTCTACCTCGACACGATCGACACGACGGACGCCCTGATGGTCCCCGTTCGGATGAGCGAGCAGGCCTACGGGGCACACCTCGCCTATATGGAGCACAACGTTCACCTGATCTCGGAGACGGCCTTGTTCCGCCACGTCGAGAGCAACGGCGGGCCCACGCACCAGACCGTGGCCACGTTCGTGGAGCTCGGATACAGCTTCGCCGAGCTCACGCCTTATGCTCGCTACGAGCGCACCTCGTTCGGGAGCGGGCCCGTCGATCCCTACTGGGCGGCGGGAGCGGCGGCGCGGGGCAGCTTTCACGTCGTGACCGGCGGCCTCAACTACCTCGCCTCCGACAGCGTGGCCCTCAAGCTCGAGGGCAAGTACCAGCACTTCGACTCGAACCAGACCTCGAAGGGTCTCTCCGCGCAGGTGGCCTATGCGTTCTAAGTCGCGACGAGATGGGCGCTGGCTGTGGCGGCTCGCGGGCTTCCTGGGAGTGCTGACGATGTTCCTGGCCGCGGTGGCGGCGGCGGCCGGGCCGAGCCCGTACGTGTTGATCAAGAACGCGCGGAACAAGTCCATCGCCACCATCAGCAAGGCCGACGCCCGCGATATCTTCACCGGGAAACGGAAGCTCTGGTCGACGGGCGAGGTCGTCCAGATCGTGCTCCGCCCCGGCGAGGGCGACGGCATCGAGTGGCTGGCCCAGGACGTCTTCGGCGTGTCCCCTCGAAACCTGCTCACCAAGATCCGGCAGGAGGTGTTCAAGGGCGAGATGGCCAAGCCCATCGTCGCAGCCTCCGACGAGGAGACGATCAAACAGGTGGTGAGCGTGGGCGGGGCCATCGGCATCATCCCGGCCCCTCTGGCGGCGAAGCTGCCCGCTGAAGCGGTCGTATTGCCCATCAACTGAGGAACAACAGCGATGAACTCAACAGCGCCCGGGCCTTCGAAGGAGGGGCGGACCCTCAAGCTGAAACTACTGCTTGGGTGTCTGACTCCGCTCCTGGTGGCGGTGATCTGCCAGGGCCTCTACACGGTGACTGCGCAACGCAAGGCGCTGATCGGTGGCCTCGAGGAGAAGGGTCGCTCGCTGGGCGCGCTGATGGTGAACGTGGTCGGCCCCAGCCTGGCCCTCGACGATCTGCCCGGCGCCACGGAGGGCCTCGGCTTCATCGCCAAGGACGCCGACTTCGCGTTCTCGGCGGCGCTCGCGCCCGATGGCAGGGTGCTGAGCTTCGTCGGTCCCGAGGCCGCGCGGCCCCTGCTCGCCGCCTCGGCCTCCGCTGTGAAGGCTCCCAGTCTGGTCGTCGGACGGGAGGTCCTGGTGGCCCTCTATCCGCTCAAGCCAGGGACCACCGACCTCGGCACGGTCGCGGTGGGCCTCAAGACCAGCAACGTGCGCGCCGCCGCGAACCGAATGGTGGCGCGCGTCGTCCTGATCGCGGCGGTCGGGATCATGATCGCCGTCCTGGTCGTCCTGTTGCTGGCGGCCGCGATCGTCCGCAGAAACCGCGATCTCAAGCTGATCATGGACAACGTGGGCCAGGGCTTCATGAGCGTGAAGCGCGGCGGCGAGGTCCTGCCCGAGCACTCCGCCATCCTCGAGAGCTGGTTCGGCGCCTGGCAGTCGGGCGCGCCCTTCTGGGGCTACATCGGCGGCGCCTCGAAGAAGCTGGAAAGCTGGTTCGAGCTGATGTGGGACAACGTTCGTTCCGACGTGCTGCCGGTGGAGATCGCTCTCGAGCAACTGCCGGTGCGGGCCGAGGTCGGAGGCAAGACCTTCGAGTTTCAGTACAAGCCCATCTTCAAGGGCGCCCACCTCCTCCACATCATGTTCGTGATCTCGGACATCACCGCGCTCGTGGAACAGGAGCACGCGAGCTCGGAGCAGCGTGAGCTGATGAGCTTGTTTCAGTGGCTGCTGAAGGATCGGACCGGCCTCCTCGAGTTCTTTCACGACGCCAACGGCCTGGTGCAGCAGTCGGCCACCTGGGGCGACGACGATCTCGGCGCCCTCAAGCGCAACATTCACACGCTGAAGGGCAACGCCTCGGTGTTCCGGCTCGAGAGCGTCACCCGGGTCTGCGAGGCCATCGAGAACCGCTGGGCCGATGGGGCAGACGGGCGTCTGTCGGACGATGAGATCGCGGTCCTGCTCGCCACGTGGAAGGGCGTTCAGGACCGGATGTTGCGACTGCTCGACGGCGACGACGCCCGCCGCTTGGAGATCGAGCTGCACGAGCACGACGAGCTCATCGCCGCGATCGAGCGGCAAGAGCCGCACGCGGCGCTGTTCGAGATCGCCCGCGCATGGACCTTCGAGCCGATGAAGCAACGCCTGGGGCGCTACGGCAAGCAGGCGGGCGAGCTGGCCCGCCGCCTGAACAAGGGTGAGCTCACCGTCCGCGTGGAAGCGGACGGCGTTCGGTTGCCGCAGGGGATGCTGGCGCCCTTCTGGTCATCCGCCGCCCACCTGATCCGAAACGCGGTGGACCACGGCATCGAAACCCCCGACGAGCGGCGTGACGCCGGCAAGGATGGCCCCGCCGTCCTGGTGTTGCACGCCTCCCGACAGGATGAAGGTCTGGTCGTCGCCATCGAGGACAATGGGCGCGGCATCTCGTGGGACAAGCTCGCGGAGAAGGCGCGCGCCGCTGGGCTGCCGTCGTCTTCGCGGGAGGATCTGGTCGCTGCCTTGTTCGCGGACGGCATCACCACCCGCGAGGGAGCGACGGAGGTGTCGGGGCGTGGGGTGGGGATGAGCGCGGTCCGTGAGGCCTGCGAGGCCACTGGCGGCCGGCTCTCGGTCTGGAGCGAGCCGGGCAAGGGCACGCGCTTCGAGTTCGCCTGGCCACGCACGCTGCTGGAGCCCGCTCGCGACCATGAGGTGACGAAAGCAGCCGCCTCGGCCACGGGAGCACCAAGGAGTGGTTCGGAGGCGAGACCTGGCACAGGCAAGGTGGCTCCGAAGAAGGTGGCTGCCTGATGACCGGCCAGAGCCTGTCCCTCTCCACGGTCATCCAGGCGGTCGCCGACGCCGTGCGCAAGCAGCACGCCGAGCTGCGCGACGAGATCGCGATGGTTCAGAGCGTGAGCGAACGCGAGGTGCTCGCCGCGGGGGGGGCCATCGCAAAGATCTTCGAGGAGATGACCGAGCACACGGCGCGCCTGTCCGCGCTCAAGGCGCACGAATCGAGCGACAGCGCCAAGGGCTCGTTCGCGGCCGTGCTCACCCGCTTCGCGGGCGAGATGCCGGCGCTGCTTGGCGTGCTCGTGAGCGAGACCACGTCCCAATCGCGCCTCGCCAGCGGCGCCGCCGCCCAGATTCGCGAGGTGACGAACCTGGCCGAGGACATGTCCCGGATCGCCCAGTGGTGCCGGGTGGTGGCAAGCAACGCGCGCGTCGAGGCCGCCCACGCAGGCGAGCTGGGTGCCGGGTTCGCCGTCCTCGCGGACTCGCTGGCGGCCATGTCGAACGACATCGCGCGGGCCACGAAGTCCATCCAGGACCGAGCGACGGCGGTGAGGGGCATCGTGTCGGAGATGGCCGATGGGGCCGCCAAGGTCGCGGCGGAGGGGCGCGCCCGCACGGCGACCATGAAGGCCTCGGTGGGCGAGTGCCAGAAGGCGTACCAGGACGGCGTCGTGGGATCGATCCATGGGTTCGAACAGAACGCAGCCTCCATTCGCGATCGCTCGAACGCGGCGCTCAGCCACCTGCAGTTCCAGGACCGCCTTCAGCAATCCCTGGATCACGTGCTCGAGGGGAACGCGCGCATCGTCGCCGGGCTGGAATCCCTGGCGGCCGACCTGGCCGGGGCCGACGCGCCCGCGTCGATCGAGGGGCTCGAGGAGGTCCTGCACCAGCTCTTCACGAACGCCTCCGCGCTGGCGGTCGTGCGGGATCTCGCCGGAAGCGAGCGCTCGGACGGCGAGATCCAATTTCTCTGATCTGACTCACGAAGGGAACCTCACATGGCGAACCAGAAGACCATCCTCATTGTCGATGACTCCGCGACCGTCCGGCAAATGCTCACGTTGACCTTGACCGGTGGTGGCTTCAACGTCGTCGCCGCGGAGAACGGGGCCGAGGGGCTCGCGGCGGCAAAGAAGCAGAAGGCGGACCTCGTGATCTCGGACGTCAACATGCCGGTCATGACCGGCCTGCAGATGATCGCGGAGATCCGCAAGCTGCCGAGCTACGCGAAGACACCGATCTTCGTCCTGACGACCGAGTCGGGAGCGCGGGTCGCCGAAGGCAAGGCCGTGGGCGCCTCGGCCTGGATCGTGAAGCCTTTCAAGCCGGAGAGCCTGCTCGCCGGCGTGAAGCGCGCGACGGGCTAAATACTCGAGGGACGCTACTTCTCGTGCCACCGACGGCCGACGATCCGACCCGCTGGCTGCGCCGACACTGCGCTCCGGTGCTCGTGTACCGGAGTACACTCCGCTCCGGTGCTCGCGTCGGCTTCGCCATCGGGCCGGCTTGTCGGCCGCGTTCTAACCTTCACTCTCCGTGAACTTTGGGGGCCCGTCTCGCCGACGGCTAACACCTGAGCGGATGTCGCGGGCGCCTTGTTTGGCGCGGCGTCAGTGGATGCGGGGGGCGTGGGGCAAGGCCGCCAGGATCTCGGCTTCCGCGATGGAGAACGCGCGCACCCGCGCCTGAAAGTCGGCTTCCGGGACCAGGCTCGCGGCGAGCTCCAGGAAGATCTCGGCGTGCCTGTCCTCGGCGGTGGCGAGCACGCGATAGAACGGCCCCAGCTCCTCGTCGCCGGACGCCGCGAACCCGCGCGCCAGGAGGTCCAGCCGTTCGTGGGAGCGCGCTTCGATGAACGCCGCCACCAGCAACGTGTCCAGCAATCGCAGGGGCTCGCGATCCCGGACCTGAGCGAACAGCCCGCGGGCATAGTGGTTGGGCGTGTCGGCCCGCGGCGCCCAGCCTCGTCGCGCCAGCAGCCCCGCCACCTGAATGACGTGGCTCGTCTCCTCGTGCGCCAGGCGGCCGAGCGCGTCGACCGAGCCACCCCGGTGCGGATACCGGCGAACCAACGACAGCGCGTTCTCCGCGGCCTTGCGCTCGCAGTGGAGGTGATCCGACAGCAGCGCCTGCAGATCCGTCGTCGCCGCCGCGAACCAGCGCGGATGGGTCCCGCTCGCCAGGATGACGGGCAAGCCGGGGGACGAGCGCTCCATCTTCAGGCGCGACCCGGGGCTGCCCCTCCGGACGGGCCCGCCTGCATGAGCTGACGCAGCACGTACGGCAGAATTCCCCCGTGCTGGTAGTAGGCCACCTCCTGCGGGGTGTCGATGCGCAAGATCGTCGAGAACTCCGTGACCCGGCCATCTACTGCGGTGGCGCGAACCTTCACCTGCCGCCCGGCCGAGAACCCGCCGGCGAGCGCCGCCGGCAGCCCCTGCGTCTCGAAGACCTCCTCGCCGTTGAGGTGTAGCTTCTCGGCGTTTTCGCCCGGCAGGAACTGCAAGGGGACGATCCCCATGCCCACCAGGTTCGAGCGGTGGATGCGCTCGTAGCTCTCGGCGATGACCAGGTGCACGCCGAGGAGCTTCGGTCCCTTGGCCGCCCAGTCGCGCGATGAGCCGCTGCCGTACTCCTTGCCCGCCAGCACGACGAGGGGCACCTTGTCGCGAATGTACCTCTCCGACGCCTCGAAGATCGACATCAACGCCCCGTCCGGCAGGTGGCGCGTGACGCCGCCCTCGGTGCCTGGCGCGAGCAGGTTCTTGAGGCGGGTGTTCGCGAACGTGCCACGCACCATGACCTCGTGGTTTCCCCGCCGCGCGCCGTACGAGTTGAAGTCCTTCGGCTCGACGCCGCGTTCGATCAAGTACTTCCCCGCTGGCCCGTCCTTCTTGATCGATCCGGCGGGCGAGATGTGGTCGGTTGTCACGCTGTCGCCCAGCACCGCGAGGACACGCGCCGCCTGCACCTCGCTCGTGGCCTGCGGCAAGGGTGGCATCCCCTCGAAGTACGGCGGATGCTTCACGTAGGTCGAATCGCCGGCCCAGGCGAAGGTTTCGCCCTGGGGGACCTCCATCTTCCGCCAGCGCTCGTCACCCTCGAAGACCACGGCATAGCTTGCCCGAAAGTGCTCGGGCTTCACGGCGGCAGCGACCGCGGCAGCGACCTCGTCGTTCGTCGGCCATACGTCCTTCAGGAACACGGGCGCGCCGGTTCCGTCGTGTCCGAGCGGCTCGTTCTCGAGATCGATGTCGATGCGCCCCGCCAGCGCGAACGCCACCACCAGCGGGGGGGACATCAAGTAGTTCGCGCGCACGTCGGGGTTGATGCGACCCTCGAAGTTCCGGTTCCCCGACAGCACCGACGCAACCACCAGATCCCGTTCGTCGATCGCCCCGGAAATGTCGGCCGGCAGCGGCCCCGAGTTCCCGATGCACGTGGTGCAGCCGTAGCCCACCAGGTTGAACTTCAGCTTGTCGAGGAACGGGGTCAACCCTGCCGCGTTCAGGTACTCGGTCACGACCTTCGAGCCCGGAGCCAGCGAGGCCTTCACCCACGGCTTCACCGACAGCCCGCGCTCGACGGCCTTCTTGGCCACCAGGCCGGCCGCCACCATCACGGAAGGATTCGACGTGTTCGTGCAGCTCGTGATCGCCGCGATGACCACGGAGCCGTGCTTGAGCTCGGGCGACTTCGGGGCCCCCGACACCACGGGCGCGTCCTTCTTCTTCGCCTTCACCAGCGACGGCAGCGCGTCGGTGAAGGACTTCTTCGCCGAGAACAGGGCCACCCGATCTTGCGGGCGCTTCGGGCCCGCGACGCTCGGCTCCACCGTCCCGAGATCGAGCTCCAGGGTGTCGGAGTAGGTCGCGTCCTTGGTGCCAGCGTCGAGGAACAACCCCTGTTCCCGCGCGTAGGCCTCGACCAGCGCCACCTGCTCGTCGGTACGGCCCGAAAAACGCAGGTAGCGGAGCGTCTCGGCGTCGACGGGAAAGAAGCCGCACGTCGCGCCGTACTCGGGCGCCATGTTCGCGATGGTCGCGCGGTCGGCGAGCGACAGCGCCCGCACGCCAGGGCCGAAGAACTCCACGAACTTTCCCACCACGCCCTTCTTGCGCAGGCGCTCGGTCACCGTCAGCACGAGGTCCGTCGCCGTCGAGCCCTCACGCATGATCCCGTGCAGCCGAAAGCCGACCACCTGCGGGATCAACATCGACGTCGCCTGCCCCAGCATGGCCGCCTCGGCCTCGATCCCGCCGACGCCCCAGCCCAGCACCCCGAGGCCATTGATCATCGTGGTGTGCGAGTCCGTGCCCACCACCGAGTCCGGATACGCCAGCGTCTTGCCGTCGGCGGTCGCGGCGGTGAACACCACGCGCGCCAGGTACTCGAGGTTCACCTGGTGGACGATGCCCGTGTCCGGGGGGACGACCGCGAAGTTTCGCAGCGCGGACTGCCCCCAGCGCAGGAAGGTGTAGCGCTCGCGGTTCCGCGAGAACTCGATGCTGGCGTTCAGCGAGAACGCGCCGGCGTGTCCGGCCTCGTCCACCTGGACGGAGTGATCGATGACCAGCTCGGCGGGCAGCAGCGGATTGATCCGCGCCGGATCGCCCCCCATGCGTTTCATGGCGTCGCGCATCGCCGCCAGATCCACGACGGTGGGAACGCCGGTGAAATCCTGCAACAAGACCCGCGCCGGCATGAACGCGATCTCCGTGGCAGGCGTCGCTTGCGGATCCCAGGCACACAGGGCGCGGATGTCGCCCTCCTTGACCGTGCGTCCGTCCTCGAGCCGCAGCAGGTTCTCGAGCAGCACCTTCAGCGAATACGGCAGCCGCCCCACGTCCACGCCGGACTTCTGCAGGGCGGATAGCCGATAGATCTCGTACTCGCGGGTTCCCACCTTCAGCGTCGAGCGCGCGCCAAACGAATTCGCCATGGTCAGTTTTTAGGGGGAAAGTCCGCTCCTGTCGAGAGGGTCGCCGCCGATCGCGCCCGCCACCTCCGGGGCTCAGGGAACGCCGAGCATCCGGCGCGCCGCGGCCGTGGCGGCGGCCGTGGCCGGGGAGAAATGTCCTCGTTTGAACAGAAACAATTCGTCCCCGCGCTGGGCGAGCAAGCCGTACTCCTCGCGATTCGCGAGCGCGGCGTTCAGGGAGGCCCGTGACAGATCGCCGACGTGCGAACGACCGATGAGGAGGTAGTCGACCGGGCCTGGCGGCACGCGCAGGGGATAAGCGATCTTGCGGGTGCTGATGTGCGGCGTCTCGTTCTCCGTCGCCGCGACCGAGGCGCCCCGGGGAATCATCGCGACGAGCGCCTGCAGGTCGGCGTAGCGGCGCTGCTCCGCGGGTGAAATCTTGAACTCGATCCGATTGAATCCCCCGACGAACACCTCCCGCTGAAAGATGGCGCCGTAGGTGTAGCTGTCGGCCGCCATCACGATGACCAGCGTGCCCAGCGCCGCCAGGCGCGCCGAGCCACCGTTCGGCTGCCGCGCCACCGCGACCAGGGCCAACACGGCCGCCAGGAACAGGAACGGCGTCCAGTGATTCGTGTACTGAAACGAGATCATCGTCGTCGGCGAGTAGCCGGTCGTCATGATGGTGAAGAAGATCGCCGGCAAGAGCAGCAGCACCAGGGGGAAACGCCGCAACGGCAGGAACGCCAGCGGCGCCAGCATGTGCAGCACGTACTCGAGCTTCACCTGCGTCATGAGCGTCGTGATGAAGAACAGGGGGTTGGTCAGGATGGTCTTGATCACGCTGCCGAACGTCGCCACGCCGTCGGCGAACAGGCCGCTATACAGGTTCTGGAAGTACCACGACCCCGCGAGCGGCATGATCACGAAGCGGTCGATGCCGAACCAGATCCCCGACACCACCGCGAGCACGAGGCCGAGGCGCGGCCGGATGCGCGTCAGCAAGAGGAACAACCCCAGCCCGACGAGATCCACCGCGACGTCCTCGCGCAGCGAGTACAGCATGATGACCATCCCGACCGTCAGCCACCTCCGGCGCGTGGCGATCGCCCAGAACAACCAGAAATGGAAGAACGGGGTCAGGGTGAGCCAATGGAAGTCGTAGAAGTTGGGGCCGTGCAGCGGGGGGAAGCACAGGTAGGCGAGCGCGACGGCCGCGGCCATCGGCCGTGACAGCTGGGTCGCCGCGAACAGGTACAGCGGAACCGCGGCGAAGCCCAGCACGATCGCCTGTGCGATCAGCATGGTCTCGGGCCCGGGCCGGAGGGCGTAAAAGGGTATGAACCAGATGACGCCGAACTCGGCGTGCGAGGCGAGGTTGTTGCCGCCCGCCGGCCCGAACAGCACGGTGGCCCGGAACGGGTGCCCGTGGATGGCGTTGAACATCAGGTTGTCGTAGATGCCGAGATCGAACGCGGTGGTCCCGAGCCGGTGGTGGCTGCGAATCGTGAAGAAGGCGAAGTAGGCGGCGTAGCCGGCTGCCGCCAGCACCACCAGCCCAAACCACAACACCCGTGGCGAGGGACGGCGCAGCGCGCGCAACCTCGCCGCCAGGGCGGTGACGAGCACGGGCTCTCGTCCGCCCGCCAGCGCTTCGACGCTGCGGCGCAAGAGCGGCTGGCAGAGCAGCCCGAAGATTCCCAGCACGAGGAGGTACATCAACGGGCTGGCGTGGCTGAACTTGACGCTGAACAGGGCCGGCAGGAAACACGCGAGCATCAGCGGCGCGAGGACCTCCCCCACCCGCTCGATCGCCTGCACGGTCGCTTCGCTGCGCCGGCGCCTCGCGACCATGGTCACGACGAGGACGACGAGCGGCGCGACCGCCCCCGCGAGCAACGAGACCAGGAATTCACGGCGGAGGCGCGGGCCAAACAAGTTCTGGGACAGCAGCCGATCGCGCACGTCGCCCGGCGCCTCCACGAGGCGCGCCAGCACGACCACGGACATCCCCGCCAGCGCCAGGGTGAGCGCGGGCATGAGCAGGCGCGACCATGGCGCCCGCTGCCCGCTGACGGCGAGCGAAACGGAGGCGGGCACCACCTCCGGAACGAACGTCGTCTCTTGATTCGCGCTCGTCATTTGGTCGTCGTCGCGCCCGTTGTTCCCGGCTTGCCTGTCGTGTCTGGCTTCCCTGTTTGGTCCGGCCGCTTCAACAGCACCAGCCCTGGCCGTTGCGCGGCCACGGTATAGCCCGCCCGCAAGGCCGCGTCGTACTGCTCGCGCTCGGACGGGATGGGGTGATCGGTCGTGTAGAGGATGTAGTCGATGCCCTGATACCCGGTGGACATGTTCCAGCACTCGATCCGGTTCGACACGTGGGGAAGCTCGCGATCGGTGGCGCCTAGCACCGCGTCGCGCGGCACGAGGCGCATCAGCTCGTCGATGTAACGCTGTTCGGCCAGGTTCTGGGGGGTCGGCGGGTCGAACCGCAGGGCGCCATACGCGGTGTGGAACCGCTCGCGCGGCGGGATCGCGCCCCAGTGCGTGGTGGTGATGAGCGTCCCGGCGACCAGCGCCGCGACCGCGGCCCGCTGCCGCGCCACGCCGTGTGGTCCGCGCCGGATGGCCGCGAGCGCGAGCGCCGCGGCGGGGAAGATGTAGGGGATGAAATAGCCGGAGTATTGATAGCCGATGTCGTGGGTGGGGCCGTAGTCGGTCAACAGGGTGAAATACGAGCCAGCGACCACGCTCAGCGCGAGGTGAGCGCGGCGCAACGGCAGGAACGCCAGCGGCAACAGGATCTGGAGCGCATACCGCAGCTTCTCGCCCGTCAGCAGCGTGGTGAAGGTATAGACGGGGTTCGTCAGAATGGTCTTGATGATTCCGGCGAAGCTGTGCTCCCCTTCGGGGAAGAGCTGGTGGTAGTGCTCGGCGAACCCCCACTGCCCGAAGGCGGGCATGATGGCGAAGCGCAACAGCACGAAGTAGGTGACGGACACGACGAGGATGACCACGCCGGTTCGAGGCCGATGGCGGGTGGCGATCAGGAACAGGCCGAACACGGCCGTGCCCACCGAGATGTCCTCGCGGCAGGTGATGCCGAGGATGAAGAACGCCACGAACGGCTTCATGCGCCGCGCGTCGAAGCAGTCAATCGCGGCCAGCAGGAACGCAGCGGACAGCGGCTGGAAGTGGATGTCGAAGAACTGCGCGCCGTGGAGCGGCGGATAGAAGTAGTACGCCCCCGTCAACAGCGCCGCGATCGGCCGCGATACGCGGCGCGCCGCGAAGCGATACACGCAGACGCCCGCCAGCCCGAGCAGCGCCGACTGCATCACCATCAACGTCGTCGCCGCCGGGTGAAGCGCGTAGATCGGCAGCATGAACACCATCGCCAGCTCGGCGTGATTCCGCAGCTCGCTCCAGTTCCCGGCCCGAATCAGGGTCGTGCAGCGAAAGGGATGCCCGTGCAGAAAATTGTAGAACTGGTTGTCAATCTGGCCCAGGTCCCAGGTGTATGAGTTGAACCCGGCGTGGTTCCGTAGCGCGAAGAACGACGTGTACCCGATGTAGCCCGCGGCGCCGAGGCCGATCAAGGCCTGGGGCCAGAACCGCAGCACGCCCGCGGGGAGGCGCGCGGGGAACCCATCGACCGCCGTGCCCGGCTCGAGCCTCCGTGGCGTGGTGCGGTACGCCTCGAAGTGTAAGCGGCAGAGACGCTCGAACAGCAAGATGAAGGCGGCGATCAGCACCGCCAGCGTCATGGGATCGAACCAGGCATCCGGACGCATCAGGCCCGGCACGAACGCCGCCAACAGCAGGGGCGCCGCCAATCGCGACACCCGCCACAGCCGATGCCCGCCGGTCAGCCGGTGCGCGCCGAGCCACCCAAAATCGAAGGCGAGCAGCAGGATCGTCGCTGCCACCCCCAGCACGACCCCGACCGCGAGCGTCGCCAGCAGCACGCCGCGCTGGTGCGGCGGGAGCACGTTGGAGCGGGCGAAGGCGTCCACCCACCGGCCGCGCGCCTGCACCAGGCCAAGCGCCACCGACCCGCCCGCCAGGACCAAGATCCCGCCCGAGCGGGCGAGCTCCGCAAGGTCGACGACGAAGGGGGGCGCGTTCGGCCTCGGCTTCATTTCGCCGCAGGGTTGCGCGCGTCGCGCGAGGGTTCGAGGCGAGGCAAATTGATCTCGTCCTGCACGACGTACAGGGGCCGGCGCTTCACCTCCTCGTAGATGCGGCCCACGTACTCGCCGAGGATGCCCGTCATCAGCAGCTGCGCCGACGAGCCCAGGCCGACGAGGATCATGATCGTCGTCCACCCCTGGATCACGCCCTTCCCGAACACCTTCTCCCACACGGCCCAGACACCGCCCGCCATCGCCGTCACACCGGCGAGGACGCCCAACCAGATCGCCATCCGCAGCGGCACCGTCGAGAACGAGGTGATGCCGTCGACGGCGAAGCGGAGCATCTTGCGCAGCGGGTACTTGGTCTCGCCCGCGAAGCGAGCGGGACGCTCGTACGTGACGCTCGACTGGCGAAAGCCGACCCACGCCACGAGGCCCCGCACGAAGCGATGCTGCTCGCGGAGCGCCCGCAGCGTCAGCACGACCGGCCGGCTCATCAGCCGAAAGTCCCCCGCGTCGGCGGGGATGGAGAAGCCACCCAGCATCGCGCGGAGGACCCGATAGTACACCGCGGCCGTCAGCTTCTTGAACGCGGTCTCGCCGTGCCGCCGCGAGCGAATCGCGAACACCACGTCGAAGCCCTCCCGCCACCGGGCCACCATCTGCTTGACCACCTCGGGCGGGTCCTGAAGATCGGCGTCCATGACCACCACCGCGTCGCCGTTCGCTCGATCCATCCCCGCCGTGATGGCCATCTGGTGACCGAAGTTCCGGGCGAACGAGATGATCTTGTAGCGCGGCTCCGAGTCCGCGAGCGCCTTCAACAGCGCGAGCGAGCTATCCTTCGAGCCGTCGTTGACGAAGATCACCTCCCACGATTCGGCCACGTCGCCGCCGACATCGGCGAAGAACGCGCGCAGGCGCCGATCCAGCTCGGGAATGATTTCTTCCTCGTTGTAGATGGGAAGAACCAGCGAGAGGATGGGGGCATCCATCGGGCCCCCTATATATCATCATCGCTGTCCCGTCCTCGCCCCGTTCCCGTGCCCGACAAGATCGGGTCGCGCGCTATTCGGGCTGGCTGAAGTGGCGCCGCACCGGGTGCAGCGGGCCCATCTCGGGCGTCGGCGCGGCTACCGAATGGCGGAGGTGCGGGAACAGATCGAAGTGCGCCGCGGTCCAGGCGGCCACGCCGATGCCCCCGAGGACCGCCGCCGCCGTTCCGAGCGCCCATGGCAGCAGCACCGGCGCCAGCGCGCTTCGCGACGGCACCCGAATCAGGGCGCCGAGCAGCTCGTGCTCGTGCGCAGGCGCGCGAAATGGCCCCGCGTCCCCGGCCATGCCCTCCAGCAGACCCTCGGCGACGATCTCGTCCCCCGGACGCAGGATGATCTCCTCGATGCCAAGGGCGCCCGATAGCTCGAAGTGCCTCCCCGCCACCAGCGATCCGGGGCTGCCCGGGCGGTGAAAGACCGCCGCGCCACGGATGTCCGCCCCACCCGGAAGGACCCGCACCCGCCCGGTCCCTCCGGCGTCACCGGGGCGGTCGTCCTCGATCTCGAAGGGCTCCTCGGACGCGATCTCGTGAACCAGCCGCAGCGACGGGTCCAGCTCCTCGACGATGCGCAGCCGCCAGTACACGCACGGCGCTCCCGACACCGGCGACCGCAGCGGCTCACGCGGGCTGAACGCGCGGCCGGCCATCCGCACGTTGCGGACATTTTGAACGAGCGCGGTCACTGTCATCGCGGCACCTCCCCTTCGGGCACGAGCACCTCGGGCGGAGGCGTGACCGCGTCGCCGGCGGACGCGCCGCTGTCGCCGCTGGCCCGGGCGCGCGCCGCGTACTCCTCGAGCTTGCGATAGAGCGTCTTGCGATCGAGCCCCAGCTTTTGAGCGGCGCGGGTCTTGTTGCCGCCCTCCGCCAGGACGACGCGCTCGATGTACTCGCGCTCCAGCGCTTCGAGCGTCAAGCCGCGCGCCAGCGCGCCCCCGAGGTTGTCGGCGCGCCGCCGTTCGCGGACGGTGGTGGGAAGGTCGTCCATTCCGATCACGTCCCCCTCCGCGAGCGCGACCGCGCGCTCGATGACGTTCTCAAGCTCGCGCACGTTGCCCGGCCAGGGATAGGCCAGCAACGCCTTCTTGACCGGTGCGCCGAGCTCGCGGAACGCCTTCCCGGTGCGCGCGGTCGCCGCCGCCAGAAAGTGCTCCGCCAGCGCCAGGATGTCCTCGGTTCGCTCGCGAAGCGGGGGGAGATGCACGTGGATGACGTTCAGTCGATAGTAGAGGTCCTCGCGGAAGGAACCCTCGCGCAACCGCGGATCCAGGTCGCGATTCGTGGCGGCGATCACGCGCACGTCGATCTTCTCCGAGCGGCTGCCGCCGAGGGGGCGAATCTCGCGATCCTGCAACACCCGCAAGAGCTTGGCCTGCAGCGCCGGCGAAAGCTCGGCAATCTCGTCGAGAAAAATGGTGCCCCCCTCCGCCTCCACGAAGATCCCCAGCTTGTCGGTGCGCGCATCGGTGAAGGCGCCCCGCTTGTACCCGAACAGCTCGCTCTCCAGCAGCGCGTCGGGGATCGCAGCGCAGTTGATCGGGACGAATGGCCGCTTGCGGCGCGGGCTGGTGAAGTGCAGCGAGCGGGCGATCAGCTCCTTGCCGGTCCCCGAGTCGCCCGTGACCAGCACCGACGCCGACGAGCCGGCGAGCCGCCGCACCATCCCGAAGATCTCCTGCATGGCCGGCGATCGGCCGATGATGTTGTCGAAGCCGTAGCTGCGCCCCACCTCGTCGCGCAGCCGCTCCACCTCGGAGCGCAGCGCCCGCTCGGAGAGGGCCTTCTCGACGGAGAGCAACAGCTGATCGATCTCGAACGGCTTCGTGATGTAGTCGAAGGCGCCCAGCTTGACCGCCCGGATCGCCGTGTCGATCGAGCCGAACGCCGTGATCGTGATGACGTGGGGCGCGGGCTCGACCGCCTTGATCTCGCGCAGGAGATCGAGCCCGTCCAGATCGGGCATCTTGACGTCCGACACCACCAGATCGATACCTCCCTGGCGGATCCGGTCGACGCCGGGGCGGCCGCCCCCCACGACCTCGACCGCGTAGCCGCTGTCGTCGAGGGCCTCGCGCAGCAGATCGCCCATCGCCGCGTCATCCTCCACGACCAGGATTCGCGACCGTGTGCGCGCGGTCGGCGGCGACGCTGCTCGGCTCTCTCTCGTGTCGCTCAACCCATTAAGCCTTGCCGATCCCCTCGACCGCGGCAAGCACCTCCGCCTCGACGGGCAAAAAAACCGAGAACAGCGTGCCGCTCGCCTCCCCCTGCGGGGGGCTCTCGACCTCGATCCAGCCGTCGTGGTCCTTCACGATGCCGTGACTCACGGTCAAGCCCAGCCCGGTGCCCTGGCCTTCGTCCTTCGTGGTGAAGAACGGCTCGAAGATGTCTTGCTTGTCCGGGACAGAGATGCCGGCGCCGGTGTCCGCGATCTGCAGCATCGCGTAGACCGCCGGCGCGACCTGGTCCAGCCCCCCCTTGCGTCGCGTGACGCTCTCGATGGAGACGCGCAGGCGCCCGGCCGTGCCCGTCGGCATGGCGTGGATCGCGTTCATCAGGAGGTTGAGGCAGACCTGTTGAATCTGATCGGGATCGCCGGGCACCGGATCGAGGCCGTGCGCGGAGCGGACCTCGGTGGTGATGCCCTGACGGCGAATGGTCTCCGCGACGACGTCCAGCGCCTCGGCCACCACCTTGACCAGATCGACCCGGGTCACCGTGGGCCCCCGCTTGCGCGAGAAGTCGAGCACCTGGTTGATGATCTTGGTGATCCGGCCGACCTGGGTCTGGATGATGTCGATGTTCTTGGCCAGCTCGGCCGGATCGCCCGCCTTCTTCTCGAGCGCCCGGGCGCGGCCGCCGATGACGTTCAGCGGCGTCCCCACCTCGTGGGCGATCTCCGCCGCCATCTGCCCGATGGTGGCGAGCTTCTCCGACTGGCGCAGGCGGGTCTCCAGCGCCAGCCGGGCGTCGGAGCCCCGGCCCATCTCCTCGCGGGCGTCGCGCAGGGAGCCGGTCATGGCGTTGAACCGGTTAGCCAGCGTCCCGATGTCGTCCTCCCTCTCGGCGAGCAGGACCCGCGAGAGATCGCCCTTCGCGACCTCGTCGATTCCCTCGAGCAGGCGCTTGATGGGCGCCGTGACGCCGGCGCGCAACGCGAGCAGGACGCCCACCGCCAGAAACAGCACCACGGCGAGGAACAGCGGAAACATGCGCATCGCGGTGGCGCGCACCGCCTGGCCGATGTAGTCGGTCGACCGCTTCATCCCCAGCACCGCCACGGGCCGCCGGGCCGGGTGCTGCCGGGGGAGCTCGATGTGCGTTTCGTCATAGAGCGGGACGGCCATGGCGAAGGCACGCCGCCCGTCGGCGCGCTCGAAGAATCGGCTGACGGGCGCGTCCTCGAGCTCGGCGGCCTGCAACAGCACCAACCACCCCGGATCGCTGGTCTGCCAGGCGCGCCCGTCACGGTCAGGCGCCTTGAGGATTTCCAGCTGAAACGCGTCGTCGCGTTCCCGCGCGCGCCAGGCCCGCTCGGTCAGGGTCGCCACCGCGCTCTCGGCCGAAAGCGGCTCGATGCCGGCGCGCAGCGCGTCCGCCACTTCGCGCGCTTCGCGGCCGAGGTCGGTCTCGAGATCGATGCGGCGAGCCCGCAGGGCGGCGTAGCCGAGCCCGCCCAACATGGGTGCCACCAACATGGTCGCGAGCAGCGTCACGCGGGTGCTGAGCTTCATCCAGCCCGAGGAGTATAGCGTGCTATACGATCGGCCATCTCATGGGGAGCCCAGCATGGTGACCGCCAAGGAAATCGAGGCGCGCATCCGCGCCGCCTTACCCGACGCCCACGTCATCGTCGCCGACACCACCGGCGGCGGTGATCACTGGGCGGCCACGGTGGTCACCCCGGCTTTCGACGGCAAGATGTTGCTCGAACGCCACCGCATGGTCTACGCGGCGCTCGGCGAGCTGATGCGCGCCGAGATTCACGCGCTGGCCCTCACCACCGACACGCCCGAGGAGCACAAACGAACATGACCGATGAAGCCCTGAAGCAGCGGATCGAAGCCACCATCAACAAAGACCGCATCATGTTGTTCATGAAGGGCAGCCCCTCCATGCCTCAGTGCGGTTTCTCCGCCGCGGTCGTCGGCGTGTTGAAGGAAGAGGGCGTGACCTTCGGCTCTTACAACATCCTCGCCGATGGCGAGCTGCGGGAGGGGCTGAAGGCCTACTCGAACTGGCCGACGTTCCCCCAGCTGTACGTCGACGGCAAGCTGGTGGGCGGCTGCGACATCATTCGCGCCATGCATGCCAAAGGAGAGCTTGCGCCGGTGCTCGCTGGAAAGTAGAAACGCCGGGCATGCCCCCCGAAGAGACGAAGCCCGAAGCAGAGAGTGCCCGCGAGAAGACCCCCGCCAAGGCGAAGGGCAAGGGGACGCCCCGGCCTGTCGGCGACGTGGGCGCTGACGACCGCGAGGCGCTGACGGCGGCCGCTCGGGTGCGCCTGACGGTGACCGGGCGCAATGAAGCCTGCCCCTGTGGCTCGGGAAAGAAGTACAAGAAGTGCCACCTCCTCGGCGACGAGGCGGCGACGGCGCCGGTCCCGGAGGCTCCGGACGCGAACAAGACCCTGGCGAACGCGTGGAGCCTGTTCGAACAGCGCCGCCCCGGCGCGGCCGAGCGCGAATTTCGCGCCGCCCTCGCCCTCGACCCCGCCCTCACCGACGCGCGCGTCGGGATCGGCATGGCGCGCCTGTCGGCCAACGACGTGGACGCCGCGAAGACGGAGCTCGGCGCCGTGGTGCAGGAGGCGCAGCAGGAATTCGAGAAGCTGCGCGCCGACAACGTCAAGGACGCCTTCACGCGCCCCGAGGTTCAGCCGATCATCCGCGCGGCGCACGCGCTCGGGTGCCTGGCCTACGATCAGGAGCGTTACGCGGACGCGTTCGTCGATCTCGAGCGCGTGTTCAGCATCGACGAGGGGGCGGTGGGAACGGAGGCGCGCCTCATCGCCGGCAAGGCCCTGATGAAGGAGAAGCGGCCGGCCGAGTCCATCGCGGTGCTGGAGCCCGCGATCAAGGCGGAGACTGGCGGCGGCCGCGCCCAGATGGGCCTCGCGCTGGCGCACTTCACGGTCGGCTCCGAGGCGGATGCCAGGGCTGCCTTGACGGCCGCCCTGCACGCCAACCCGTACTTTGGCAAGGCCGTGCTGGGCCGCATTCGCCGTCACGTCGAGAACGTCGCGGGGACGCAGCCCGGCACGATCGAGGAGGCGCTGGTCTACGCGCAAACCTACGGCGACACGTGGACGGACGAGGCCAAGACATTCCTGGCCGGCGCGCTCGACGAGGCGCCGCGCAAGCCGGCCCCGCCTCCATCCGACGTGACCCTCACCGCGCCGACGCCCTGAACGGGCCGCCGTTCGCAGGTCAGGGGTCCCGCTCGGCCTGGAAGCGGGGAATCGGACGGCGGGTGGTTACTTGGCCTTGCCGGTCTTGGCCGGCTTGGTCGGCTTGCCGGTCTTCAGCTGCTTCATCCAGTCGTCGATCTTCTTCGTTCGCCTGTCCAGCTCGGCCCGCTGCTCGGTGATGCCCTGCTTGTCGCCACCGTCCAATGACGCCGCCAGCGCCTCGGGGTAGTCGTTAGCCAAGGAATTCAACATGACGTCGTAGTCGGTGACGACGTTCGAGTTGCCGCCCTTTGGATCGATCGTCTGCAGCTTCTTCCCCGTGGCCACGATGGCCTTGGCCTGCTTCTGTTGCAGCGACTCGACGGCCGCCTTCGTCTTCGCGGCGTCCAGCGCAGCGCGCGTCTTCTTGATGAACGTGAACACTTGCTCGTGAAGCTTCACTTTCGTCCGGTCGTAATCGAGCAGCCGCTGTAGCTCGTCGGCGGCCAGCTGGGCGGCGAGCTTCGCATCGGACGCCTTGCGGCGCTCCATGCGCTCGGCCAGGCTGAGGCCGTCGGTGGGGGCTGGCGCCAGCTTGGATTTCTTCGGCCCGGCGTCGGTCGCGCCGCCGTCGGCGGCGCTCGCTGGGGTCGCGGGCGCGGGTGCCGCAGCGGGCGCGGGCGGCGGTGCGGGTGGCGCCGGCGGCGCCTCTTTCGCGCAGCCTACGACGACCGTCATCATCCAAGCGGCGAGGGGCAACCCGAACCCGAGCTGGAGGCGTGCGCGCATGGCCGAAAACAATGAACCCGATCGTTGACAACCGCAACCGCGCGGGTTCAACCTGGCTCGCGTTGTCCAGCCCGCACCCGATCGACCCGTTTCCCCGGAACCGCCCCGACACGGTCCGTGCCTACCTCGGCAAGAAGGTGACGCTCTCGACCACGGATTTTCACTATGTGGTGGGGCGCCTCCATTCCCTCGATGACGACGATCTGCTGGTCGTGCAGGTGGGCAGCGAGTGGGTGAAGCTCCCCAGGCGGAACCTCGCGACCATTCAAGAGGCCGACGCGGCGCTCGCCGAGTATGTAAAGTAGACCGCTGGAGAGCGAGGCCCCATGCCCTTGACCGGTGAAAAAGCGCGCGCCGCCGCCGCCCGCCTGGCGGCGCTCGGCATCAAGGACGAGGATCTGGACGAGACGTTCGTTCACGCCGGAGGCAAGGGCGGGCAAAACGTCAACAAGGTCGCGACGTGCGTGGTCCTCGTTCATCGCCCCACCGGCACCGCGGTGAAGTGTCAGCGCGAGCGCACGCAGGGGCAAAACCGGGTGATCGCCCGGGCCCTCCTGGCCGAGAAGATCGCGACCGCGCGCGAGGGCCGCGCGAGCGCGCGCGCCCAGGAGATCGCCCGGGTCCAGCGCCAGAAGCGCCGTCGATCACGGCGCGCGAAGCAGAAGATGCTCGCCAACAAACACGCGCGCGCCGAGACGAAGGTCCAGCGTGCCCGCGTCCGCGACGACCACTGAGAAGAGGACCCCGAGAAGGCCCTGAGAGGGACCTTCAAATCCTCCCGCGGGACGGCGCGTGCGAGCAAAGCTCGCCCGCGCATCGCGCATTTCGCGACCCGACCGGCCGACCGCGGAGACCGGGCTCAGGGAGCCGCGGCGGAGGCCGCGCCACCTGCCAGCGCGGGGCCGGGGTGGAAGATCTCCGCCGACGACGTCCCGGCGCCGACGATCAGCGCGTCGCCGTTGGCCAGCGCCGCGCCCATGAGGCTCGTCCGCATGACGCTCATCTCGCCCACCGTGTACGCGAACGTCGACGTGACAGGATCGAACAGATAGGCCTGTTTTCCGGCGCCCGCCCCGGCGTACAACGCGCGCCCGTCGGACAGCACGGCGACGAGCATGGCTGGCGGCGTGACGGGGTGGTTGCCGACGGCCGTGAACGTACCGAGCACGGGATCAAGCAACCAGACGTCGTTGGCCGGTCCCATCGTGACGAGCAGGCGGCCGTCCTTCAGCTCCGCCACGTTGCTGTCACACTGGGAGGCGGTCCCGGGGAGCCTGGCCGGCACCGCCGCCGTCCACATCCCCGTGGCCGCGTTGAACCGCTCCAGCGATGCACGGGGCGCCCCCTGGGAGGCGCCGCAGAGCGCGAGGGCTGCCCCCCCCGCCAGGGCAGTCACGTGCGGGAAGGCCCGTCCCTCGCTCAAACTGCCCGCGGTGGCCGTGAAGGTGTCGGTCGCGGGGTCGTAGATCTCGGACGACGCCAGCGCGCCGAAGTAGGCGACGCTGCCGAGCGAGTAGCTCTGGATGTCGTTCATCCCGCCCACGACCAGCACCCGCCCATCGCTGAGCGTCACCAGCGCAGGGAAGACGCGCGCCACGGTCATCGGCGCCTTCGTCGGCGCGAACGTCTTCGTGGCCGGGTTGTAGATCTCGGCGGTGGCCAGGGCAGCCTGGCCTTCGTTGATGCCCCCCGCGAGCAGCACGCGCCCGTCCACCAGCTTCGTTTCACCGAAGTAGACACGCGCCGTCCCCAGGCTGCCCGCCGGACCGAACTTCCGGGTCACCGGATCGTATGTCTCGGCCGAGGTCAGGACCGGGGTGGCGTTCGGGCCGATCCCCCCCGCCGCGAGCACGGAGCCGCCCGTCAGTGTCACGAGCGTCGACCCGATCTCGTAGGCGGCGCTGCGAGCCGCCACGGGTGGGCCCTGCGTGGCCGTGAACGAGCCCGTCACCGCGCCCAGGCAGACGCCCTCCTGACACACGCCCTTGTTGGGGCACGTCGTGCCCGTCACCATCAGCGGCAGCTTCGTGCTGGTGTCCACGAAGCTGACCGTTCCGGCGCAGGTGACCTGCTTCTCGAGCCCCGCCTCGTAGGGCGGCAGGCGCGACGAATCGATCTCCTGGGGGGCGCAACGCCCTTCGATACACGTATCGGTGTCCGGACAGTCGGACTTGCCGGCGCACGCCGAGACCATGCCCAGACGGACGAACAGGGTCTTTTCGGGAACCAGGCTCAGGACCGCCTTGCGCTCGACCACGACCTTCCCGGCTGTGTCGAAGGCCGTGAGGACGACCTGGAAGCGATCGGCCGTGCCATTTTCCGAGTAAACAGCGTACGTGCCGGGCAGCTCGTAGTCGTTGTCGATGCTGCCCGAGATCGGCGCCGACTGATCCCCGAGCACGGTCTTGTCGGGCAGACGAAGCGCCTGCAGGCGCACGTTGTTGAGCGGTGCGGGCGCCACCAGATCGGTGGCGATGCCGATGATGATCTCGGTGCGGCTCTTCTCCTTGCACCCAGCCAAGCTGGCGAGCGCCAGCCCCGCGACCAACGCAGGCGTCGAAACGCCACGGATTTCACTCCGCCGCATGTCGTTCACCTTTGGCCTCACGGATTGGTCACGGTGGTGTCGGCGACGCCCAGCGTCCCGGACAGAGGTCCTTGCTTGCGCTCCGGCAACAGCAGGATCGCTCCCACCGTCGCGGCGGCGGCGACCCCGACCCCGGCCCAGAACCACCAGCGGTGGTAGAACGGCGCGGTCTCGGCAACCTGCGGCAACTGGAGGACGATCGTCACCGTCCGCGATTGTCCCGCGGCGACCGCGAGCTCGCTCCTGTTCGCGGCGAAGCCGGGCGCCACGACCTCGACCTGGTGACCGCCCGCCGCGAGCTCGACGGTGACCGGAGCCGGTCCCAGGTCGTTGCCATCGACGGCCACGCGGGCGCCGATCTCTGAAGCCGAGATCGTCACGTGCCCCGAGTGGGGAATCGCGGCCAGGTCCAGCGCGACCGTCTGCGCCGTCCCCGCGACCACCGTGATCTCGCGTCGGCCGGCGACGTGATCGGGGGCGCCCGCCTCGATGACATGACTCCCCGCGGGGAGCTTGACGATGCCCTGGACGTCCAGGCTCGTCGGCCGGCCGTCGATCCGTAGCGCGGCGTCCGCGGGGGTCAACACGATCGTCACGTCGGCCAGCAGGCTGCGCATCTCCGCGATGATCGACTCCACCTCGGCCCGCCGCTCCCGGGCCACGGGATGGCCATGTCCTGCGCTCTCGGCGAGATACCGCTCGAGGGTGTCCATGGCCTCCGAGTAGCGAAACAGCGCCTTGAACGTGAGCGCCATGTTGTAGAGGACGACGGGTTCCCCCGAGATGCCGTAGGCCCCGAGGAATTCGGCCAGCGCCGCGTCGTAGTTCTGTTCCTTGAACAGGGCAACCCCCTGCTGGAAATGCAGGCGCGCCTCGGCGAGCCTCGCGGCCGTCGGGGGCGTCGAGGGCCCCGTGACGGCCGACCCACCCGCTGGCGGCGGCGTCTGCGCGGGGGCGGGAGCGGTCGCGCGCGCGGCGGGGGCCGCCGGAGCGGAGGGCGCCGCGGGCGCCGCGGGCGCCGCGGGAGGGGGCGCGACGCGCGCAGGCGGCCCAAACGCATCCGCCCGCGAGGCGACGCTCATGAGACCGGCGAGCGCCAGAGGGACCACCCCGAAGCGGGCCCGCCGCGCGCGTGACGCGGCCCTCCGCCCGGTCGAACCAGCGGCGCGAGCGGGCCGCCCGGACGCCAACACGCCATTTCCTTGCATGCTTTTCATGTGACTCGAGCCTCTCCTTGTCGACGACGGCCTAGCGGGGTCCGGGGAATTGAGTTTCGATGTCCAGGTTCGAGCCGCGATAGCCGGCGGACTTCGCACGCTTCGGCTCGCCGGCGTTCGGGCGAGCCTCCGCGGCCTTCGTACGGGACGGCCTCGCTCGCGCCGACGGGCGCGCCGATCCGCCCTGGCCGGCCGGTGCAGGTGCGTCGGTGACCAGCTTCAAGATGAGCTCCCGATCGCGGTCGAACGTGATCGTCTCGGCGACCGGACCGAACCCGGGCAACGACGCCGTGATTCGGTGGCCGCGTCCATCCTTGGGGAGGGTGCGCGCGAACGGGTTGCTGACCGGCTCGCCGTCGAGCTCCAGCCGCGCGGTGTCGGGATCGGTTCGAATCGTGATGCCAACTTCCGTCGCGGCAGCAGCCTCCGGAGCGCGCGGCGCGACGGCGCCGCTCGCGGGAGCCGGCTCGCGCGGGGACACTGCCACCGGCGGATGCGTGCCGGCCCGGATCAAGACGACGGTCAAAGCCGCACCTGCCACTGCCGCCGCTGCGCCTCCCACGATCCAGCCCCGCCGCTTGGGCGCCGGCAGGCGACGCTCGAGCCCGATCTCCGAGGCGCTGGCGCCCAGCGTGGTGTGCACCCCCGCGTTCGGCGCGAGGGACGGCAGCCCGAGCGAGAAGCTCGACGGGTGGACGGAGTCGCCGGCGGGCGGCCCCGCGTCCGCCGCCACCACGCTGTCCATGACGAACGCGATCTCCTCCAGGCTGGGGCGCTTGTCGGGCTCCTTCTCCAGGGCGCGCGCGATGATAGTGCTCACGGCCGGAGGGATGCTGGGGTCCACGCCCGCCGGCGGGGCCGGTTGCTCCGTCATGTGCTTGAGCAACAGCTCGCCGAGCGCCTCCGCCTCGAACGGGAGGCGGCCCGTCAGCATCTGGTAGCCCATGACCCCCAGCGCGTAGACGTCCGTGCGGTGGTCTATCTCCTTGGCGCCCCGACACTGCTCCGGCGACATGTACGCGGGCGTGCCGATGATGGCGCCGGTCTGGGTCTGGTAACGCGCGGGCAGACCGGTCGCTAGCAATTTGGCAATGCCAAAATCTAGAACCTTCACCAGGTCGCTCTCGCCGTCACGCCGCACCAGAAATACGTTGTCCGGCTTGAGGTCGCGGTGGACGACCCCCTTGCCGTGCGCCGCGCGCAGCGCCCGGGCGATCCCGCTCATGACATGCGCGGCGCGGGCCACGGGGAGCTTCTTCGACGCCCGCAGCAGGCTGCCCAAGCTCTCGCCGTCCAGCCACTCCATGACCAGGTAGGGGCTGCCCTCGGGGAGCGTACCGAAGTCCAGCACCTCGACGATGTGCTCGTTGCGGATCTCGGTGGCGGCGCGCGCCTCGTTGAAGAAACGGTGCACCACCTCCGGGTTTCGATCCGCCCCGGGGTGCAGCACCTTGATCGCCACGCGGCGGTTGATGTGCGGGTGTTCGGCGCGAAAGACGACGCCCATGCCGCCTTCGCCGATTTTGTCTCGAACGACGTAGTTACCGATGGTTCGCCCGATCATGGTCGTGCCCGCGCCGCTCGATAATGCCTGCACCCAACCGCGCCGTCCACCCGACCACGCGGGCCGCCCGCTTCCCCCCTACCTCCTCACAGATGCAAGGCCGTGGAGGGCGGGCACGATCCAAGCGACCTCGGACCTCGGGCCTCTGACCTCCCGCTGGCTGAGAGAGTTGCGGGCGCCTGTGGGTCCTGCGCACACGGGCAGTCGTCAGGCTCGAAGCCCCGAAGTCCGAGGCCCGACGCCCGAGGCCTTTCTGACCGAACAAGAAAGGCGTCAGGCGGCCAAGCGATCAGGTCTCTCGGGTGGTGCGCTCAGCCGTCGATCAGCTCGAGCGCGCCCAGGTAGTCGCCCTTCCCGAGGGCCACCCCACCGTGGCGCAGAATGTCGTAGGCGGTCGTGATGTGGAAATAGAAGTTCGGAAGCTGCCGACCCAGCAGGTACTCGTTCGCCTTGAGCGCCTTGCCCGGCGGGTACGTCAGCTTGCAAACCGTGTCCGGCGTCGTGCGCGAAAAATCCTCGGCCCGGAACGTGTCGAGGTAAGCGAGACACTTGCCGATGCGACCGCGGAGCTCCTCGACCGTGGTCTCGTTGTCCTCATGACGCGGCGGATCCTTGCCCGCCAGCACCGACGCCGTCGTCTTCGCGCCGTCACAGGCGATCCGCACTTGCGCCAGGAACGGCAGCATGTCGGGGAACAGCCGCATCGAGCAGAAGTTGTTGACGTCGAAGCCCCGCTCCTTTGCGAACTGCTGCGCCTTTTCGAGGAGGGCGTCCAGGTTCTTCAGGCTGCGGGCGAACTGGCGAACGGCGAGGTAGTACATGGTCATCTCCCTTTTGGCGTCCGCGATTGGACGGCGCGGCTGGATCTAGCCTACCCGATTGAAAGGGCCATGAATTAAACGGAACGCCCTTCGCCTCCCGCGCGCGAGCGTCACTCCTGCACGGTGACCAGCTCGGGGGCCATGCTCGACAAGGCGTGGAGGCTGCGTCGTTGCCATGGCGCCTTCGGGTTCGCGACGAAGACGATCCGATATCGGCGTTCGGCGAGCTCGGCCTCTGCCATGAAGATCCACTTCACCAGGCGCTTGAGGCATGACGAATTCATGAATTCGAGTCCGCGGACGTCGACGACCACCGTGGTGGCCAGGCGCTCGATGGCGCAGGTGTGCAGCCCCGCCAGAAACGCCTCGAGTTGCTTTTGCGTGTTCAGGTCCGCCGTGCCGGTCATCACCACGCGCACCGACGGTCCATCCACGGTGGTCCGGGCCGTGAAGTCCAGATCATCAACCCCGGGAAGCAGGCTCGCGCTCATGGTTCCCCCCCGAAGATTTCGCTCGTCGCCGACACGCGCACCTCGTTTCGATCGATCGCCAGGGACAGCTCCATCTCGGCCTCGGCGCGAATTCGCGCCAGGCCGAGTCCGCTGGCGTCACGACCGACCTCCCGTCGCATGAGCATGAGGTAGTGTGCCGTCGGGTCGGCGGCGGTGGCCGTTTCCCGAAGGGCCTGCTGCAGCCGATCGATGTGCTCGGGGGTGGTCGTGTTGGTGACGGTGATCGTCAGGCGACGAGGCCCCTCCGAGGAGGTGGGGGCGAGACAGAGCGTCCCGTGGTTGTACTGCCCGTAGAGGGCGACGTTCTCCAGCAGCTCGTGGATCGTCAACGCGACCCGCGCCGCCAGGTTGGAGTCAGCCCCCAATCGCCCCGCCGCCTCGGCCACGTAGCTCTCGATGAACCGTCGAATCGTCGAGACCGAACGCGGCGAGACCGTGAGCGCGAGCTCCAGTCGACCGTCACCGTTCATCCTGAAACACCCATCATCCTCGTCATCCTCACCCCTGAGCGCGCCATACCGAGCAATGAACCCTGACGCCAATTGTATCGTTTGCTCGTCTCGCTTTCCATGGTTCAGCTGACTCAAACGACGCGGATCACGAGCAGCAGCACATCGTCGCCGAGCGGACAGGTCCCGCGGAAGCGGTCCAAGGCGTCCAGGAGCGCCGCCACGGTGTCCCTTGCCGACGCGCAGGGAGAGAGATCGAGCGTGGGCAGGCAGGCCGTCTCGAACATCTCACGAGCCCCGTTGGTCTGCTCGAGCAGGCCGTCCGTCGTGGCCACCAGGATCTCGCCCGGGCGAACCTCCACGGTCAACATGTCGCGCCACTTCGCCGGGGATCTCGCCGAGCCTCCCGACGCCCCCATCATGGGCCCGTCCGCGTGGATCGCCTGGATTCGCCCGTCGCGGACGTGCAGGACCGGGACATGGGCGGCGTTTGCATAGCGCATGCGCCCCCCTTCGGGGCCGAGCTCCACGTCGAAGCAACAGGCCGTGCACAGCACCTCGTTTCCGGGGAACAAGCTGATGAGCCGCGCGTTCAGCGCCTCGAGCACCTCGGCAGGCGTGTCATGCACCGCCTTGAGCCGGTCGTATTCCGCCTTGAGGACGATGGTGCGCATCGACGCCTGAACGCCGTGCCCCGTGGCGTCCGCCACGAAGAACCGGTACCGGCCGGCCCCCAGAGCGCAGGCATCGTAGATGTCCCCGCCCACCTGTTCGACCGGAAGGTAGGCCGCGTCGAGGTCCAGCGCGGCCGAGGTAGGCAACACCGGCAGGATGCGCTCCTGGAACAGGCGCGCCTGCGCGATATCCTCCTCGATCCGCAGGTCCTTCCGGCGTAGATCGTCGAGCGCCCTCGCGAGCTCTTTATTGGCCCGCTGCAGGTCGCTGGTGCGCTCGGCTACCAGCTTCTCGAGGAGCTCGGCCTGCCCCCGCAGGCTACGAATCATCGCGCCGACGGCGCTCGTGAGGTGGACGATCTCGGCGGGATCTGCCCGGGTGCTCGCAGGCAAGCGGCTGTAGTCGCCCCGCTCGACGGCGGCGGCGACCCCGGCCAGGGCCCGCACGGGTCGCGAGAGCCAGGCGGCGCCGCCGGCGGAGATGAGGAGCGCGGCGAGCAGGGCCAACGCGACCACGACCAGGGTCTCGTTCCTCACCTGGGTCCGATGGCCCTCGATCGAGGCCATCGGCCGCATCGCCACGACCCGCCAGCCGAGATCGTCGAATTCGACCGGAATCACGGTGGCCCGGGTGGGCCGGCCGGCCTCGTCCAGACCGAAGCGCAGCTCATACTCCCCTCGCAACGGCGCGAAGAGCGCGATCTTGGACACGTCGCGCAGGCGGGGCGCGGCGTCCGCCGAGTCGCCGATGATGTGCCCCTCGGCGTCGACCACGACGATCCGGCCGTCAGGCAAACCGGCCGCCACGGCCCGCGCCTTCGCGCTGCTGAGCCCCAGGTCGACCGGAGAGATGGCCACCGCCAGCAAGCGCCCCGCCTCGTCGAACGCGGGCGACGCCACGTGGATGTTCGGCACGCCGGTCAGCCTCCCCAGGATGACCCGCGGCGAGACGACCGTCCTCCTCGTGGCGCAGGCGCGCTGGAAATACGGCCGATCGGCGTAGTTGAGGCTCGTCTGCGTCCACTCTCCCGAGCTGAAGACGTTGCCGAGCGCCACCCCCTCGGGGCTGACCACCATCGCGCCCGACTGTTCCGGGTGGCTGGCGATGTGGGCCTGCATCACCTTGCGCAGCCTGTCCGTCCTCAGGTTGCCGGGCGCGCTCACGGACGCAGCCAGCACCTCGACGCTCCTCGCGTTGCCGGCGATCTCCAGCGCGATCTGGTTGCCCAGCAAGCGCTCGAGCGCGAGCGCCACCCGATCCGTCGTGGCGAGCTCCACGTCCGCCCAGTGTCGGGCCTGCACGAACCCGAGGACCGCCACGGGAACGGACGCCACGGTCGCGATGACGACGAACAGGTACGCGCGCATGCCGAGCCGCATCCGATTTCGCCCTTGGCCCGGCTCGCCGCGCGTCTCGCCACCTGTCATGAGTCGGATCCCCGGCGATTGTACCGCCTCCGGCGGCGCACCCCGAAATCCCTTTGGCGGCCGCCGGAGTGAACGGTCGCCTGCCGGAGACGGACGCCTCTAGCGGGAGCGACGATCGCTTGCGGGGCCACCGGCCGGCTTGGCCGGCGCAGGGGCGGCCGTCAACCGGACGGCCGAAAACTTCGGATGGCCCGCGCAGCTCGGCGGGTTCAGCTTGCGCAGCTCCAGCCGAAAGTGTCCCGCGGGCACGCGCGCCTGGACCGCGTCCAACATCCTTCGCGCCAACGACTCGAGGAGGCGATGAGGCTCGCCAGCCCCGATCCCGACCACGATCTCCGCGAGCGCGCTGTAATCGACGGTGTCGGACAATCGATCGGTGCGCTGACCGCAGTCGCCCTCCAGCTCCAGCTCCAGGTCCACCTCGAACTTTCGCAGGCTCTTGCGCTCGATGGCCGTGGCCCCGTGACGCCCCTCGAAGCCGATGTCCCGCAAGACGATGGTCATCATGGCGGCCCCAGGTTACGCCCGGCCAGCGGTCAACCCGCCCGCGACTCCTCGGCCTCGGCTTCCGCTTCCTTGCGAAGCTTGCGCTTGATGATCTCTCGTTTCACCGGGCCGCACTGATCGATCAACAGCCGGCCAATCAGGTGATCGTTCTCGTGCTGCAAAGCCCGCGCGAACAGCGCCTCGCCCGAGATCTCGAACGGCTTGCCCTCGACGTCGAGGGCCCGCATGCGGGCGCGCATCCCTCGCTTGACCGGGACGTAGATCCCCGGAAACGACAGGCACCCCTCGTCGCCGGTCTGCGCCTCGTCGGAGATCTCGACCAGCTCAGGGTTGATGAACACCCGCGGTCCCGACGTCTCGCCGTCACCCGCCACCGGCCCGTCGATGATGAACAGCCGCAGCGGCACGCCGACCTGAATCGCGGCCAGCCCCGCGCCGTTCGCGTCGAACATCGTCTCGGCCATGTCGGCCACGAGCTGGCGCAAGTCCTCGCCGAACACGTGGACGTCCTGCGATTTTTCGCGCAGGCGCGTATTCGGGTACCGGAGGATCGGGCGGAGGGCCATCGGGGCTATTCAGGATGACATTGACCGTTTGACGTGACAAGCATCGGGGGGCCCCAAAGATGAGCAAAGATGAGCCAACGCCCGGCGGAGCAGCCTCCCGCCGGTCCGCGGTTCGCCGCTTGCCTGGTTCTTGGGCCAGATCTCGGAAGGATAACGTGACGTTGACTTTCCCCAAGCGAAACCGTAACTTGTGTGCCCCCGCGGCCATCTAACCCCCCCGATGACGCTCAAGCGCTACGCGGAAGCCGACCTCCCCACGGCCTTTGGGCCATTTCGGCTATACGTCTACCGAACGACGGGTGAGCCTCCTTCGGGGGACGGCGCCGGCGGTTCCCCTGGGGGTGTCGTGGAGCACATGGCCATCGTGCGCGGCGACGTGTCGCGCGGGACCAACATCCTTTGCCGTGTCCATTCGGAGTGCTGGACCTCCGAGGTCCTTGGCTCGCTGAAGTGCGACTGCCGCGAGCAGCTCGATCGGGCGCTCGAGAAGATCGCCGCCGAGGGCGTCGGCGTGGTGGTGTATCTGCGCCAGGAAGGTCGCGGGATCGGGCTCGGCAACAAGATCCGCGCCTATGACTTGCAAAACCAGGGCGCCGACACGGTGGAGGCGAACCTCCGCCTCGGCTTCGAGGCGGACGCGCGCTCGTATGACGTCGCGGCGCAGATCCTCGCAGATCTCGGCGTCCGCTCGGTGCGCCTGTTGACGAACAACCCGCTGAAGATCGCGGGCCTCGAGGCGGCGGGGGTCAAGGTCGTCGACCGGCTGTCCCACTGGGTCGGGGAAAACCAGCACAACGCCAGCTATCTGGCGGTGAAGAGGCGCAAGATGGGGCACCATGCGGATGTGCCCGTGAAGCTGCGCGCCCTGCCAACGGCTCGCAAGTAGCGCCACGCGAAACCCAAAACCCCGCGGAATTCGATCGGAGCTCGCCATCACATCCTCGCCTGATTCCCTGCTAGAGCGTGTCCGAACCGTCCTCGCTCAGATCAAAGATCCCGCGCTGCAGGTCGATCTGATTTCGGCCGGAATGGTCGGGCGGGTGGACGCGTCGCCCGAGACGGGCGCCGTCACGGTCGAGATCGAATTGACCGCGCCCGCCTGTCCCTCGCGGGACGTCATCGCGCGCTCGGTCGAGGCCGCTTGCCGCAAGGTGGAGGGCGTCACCACGGTCGACGTCCTTCTGGGAGCCAAGGTCCGCGGTCGCGCGAACCACCCCGACAACCCGCGCTTGCCGGGCGTGCGTAACATCATCGCCGTGGCCGCCGGCAAGGGAGGCGTGGGGAAGTCCACGGTGACGACGAACCTCGCGGCGGCGCTGGCCGCCACCGGCGCCTCGGTTGGGATCCTGGACGCCGACGTATACGGCCCGTCGATTCCGCAAATGATGGGCGAGCCCCAGAAGCTCGCCGTCACCGAGACTGGCAACAAGATCATCCCGGCGGTTCACCACGGAATGAAGGTGATCTCGATCGGATTCTTCGTCGAGCGCGGCGGCGCTGTGATCTGGCGCGGCCCCATGGTGCACAAGCTGCTGCAGCAGTTCATCGAAGACGTGGAGTGGGGCGAGCTCGACTACCTGCTCGTCGACTTGCCGCCCGGGACGGGTGACGCGCAGCTCTCGCTGTCGCAGCTGCTGCCCATCACCGGCGCCGTGATGGTCACGACGCCGCAAGAGGTGTCCGTCATCGACGTCGAGAAGGCGCTGGGGATGTGGAAGCGTGTCGAGGTGCCGGTGCTGGGCGTGGTCGAGAACATGAGCGGCTTCATCTGCCCGAGCTGCGGCCACCACGAGGAGATCTTCCTGCGCGGCGGCGGTCGCAAGCTGGCCGAGCGCGAAGGCCTGACGTTCCTCGGCGAGATCCCGCTGCAGGGCGCGGTGAGCCGCGGCGGAGACGGTGGCCTGCCCGTGGTGCTGGCGGAGCCGACCTCGCAGATCGCGCGCATCTTCCAGGCGATCGCGGGGACGGTCGCCTGCGCCCTGTCCGTCCGCAACACGCCGGATCCGTCGACCGGAAAGCGCAGCCCGAAGCTGACGCTCATCCGCTGAAAAGGACCCTCAGGGGGTCCTTTGAATCCCCCGCGGGACGGCGCGGGCGAGCAAAGCTCGCTCGCGCCATCGCGTTGAAAAGGACCCTCAAAGGGTCCTTTGAATCCCCCGCGGGACGGCGCGGGCGAGCAAAGCTCGCTCGCGCCATCGCGATCACTGCGAGCCGCGTTGGAGCTCGCGCAAGACGGCCTTCGCCACGGCCTTCAGCGTGTCGAACACACCGACGCCGGTGGTGGCGCTGGCCTCGAACTCGGGGACGCGCGTCGGGTTCAGCAGATCGCGCAGCTGCTCGATGGGCGCGATGTTCGGCAGGTCGCGCTTGTTGTACTGGATCACGTAGGGCAGCTTGTCGAGATCGTAGCCTTGCTCGGCGAGGTTGATGCGCAAATTGTCGAGCGACTCGATGTTCGCCTCCATGCGCTCGATCTGCGAGTCGACGACGAACACCATCCCGTCCACGCCCTTCAAGATCAACTTGCGGCTCGCGTCGTAGAAGACCTGCCCGGGCACCGTGTACAGGTGAAAGCGGGTCTTGAAGCCGCGGATCTCGCCGAGGGACAGCGGGAGAAAGTCGAAGAACAACGTCCGCTCGGTCTCGGTCGCGAGCGAGATCATCTTGCCCTTCGCCTCCGGACTGGTCTTCGCGTAGATGTAGTGGAGGTTCGTCGTCTTCCCGCACAACCCTGGCCCGTAGTAGACCAGCTTGCAGTTGATTTCGCGGGACGAGTAGTTGATGAAGCTCATGATGAGAGGAAGGGCTTCACCGTAGCAGCCCGTGGACAAAGTCGCTCCGCGTCGCCTGGCCGGCTGCGGGCCCCGTCCGCTGCGTCGCTCGTCGTCGCAATACCGCCAGGTATTCCTCCTCCTCGCTCCTTGCGGGCCGGGGCTCCTCGCTCGGCCAGGCTCGGTCCGGACTTTGTCCACGGGCTGCTAGTCATTGAAGAGGTTGTCGATGTCTTTGTCCGTGATCTCGGTGAGGATGGACGGATGGCTCTTCGACTGAGCCTTGGTGGAGACCTGATCGAAGATGCGCGCCATCTCCTCGGACGATCTCTTGACGCGCAGCCGCACCAGCCCGAGCGATGAGCGCTCGTCGAACAGCACCACGAGGATCGCGCGCCCGCCGACCAGCGTGATGTGCACGTGGATCTTCTCGCCCTCGTGAAACTGGCTGGTGAAGTCCTTCTCGCGCAGGATCTTCGAGATCCCGCCCGTGGCGGCGACGTTGCCGGCCGTCAGCGACGACAGCGACGTCACGTCGAGATCCTCGACGTCGCCGGCCTCGGCGATCGCCTGGCCGTCGCGGCCGATCAAGAGGACTGCCTTCGCGTTGGCGTCCCGGTGCAAGCGCTGGCAGACCATGGTGATCTGCTGCTGCTCTTCGGGAAACATCACGTCCGGGCCGGCCATCGCGCTCCTTAGTTCAACACGTCGGAATCAAAAGGATATCAGTACCGACCGTCACAAATAACACCATGCCCCGACAGGTTCAAGTTGCGCAACCATGTGTTTCGACGAAAAGCGCACCCAGTCGGCACGCCACCGCACCCTGGACGCCGCCGGACCAGGTGGGAGGCGCCCATCACCCCTCACATCTCTCGCCTGCCATCGATCGCCCGGGCCAGTGTCACCTGGTCGGCGTATTCCAGCTCCCCCCCGATGGGGACCCCGGTCGCGATCCGGGTCGCCCGGATCCCGAGCGGGCGAACGAGCTTCGAGATGTAGACCGCGGTGGCCTCCCCCTCGACGCTGGGGCTCGTGGCCAGGATGATCTCGGAGATGCCCGAGGCCGTACGCTTGATCAGCTCGGCCACCCGGATGTCGTCGGGGCCAATCCCGTCGAGGGGCGACAGGATGCCGTGCAGGACGTGGTACCGCCCGCGGTACCCCCCGGCGCGCTCGATGGCCACGACGTCCTGAGGTTGCGCCACCACGCACACGAGGCTGGGATCGCGCCGGGCGTCGGAGCAGATCGCGCAGGGATCGCGATCGGTCAGATCGCAGCACACGCTGCAAAAACGAATCTTCTCCTTGACGTCGACGATGGCGGAGGCCAACGCCGCCGCGTCCTCGGCCGGGGCGCGCAGGAGGTGAAAGCTGAGGCGCGCTGCGGTCTTCTCGCCGATGCCGGGGAGCTTCGCCAGCTCCCGCACCAGCCGGGCGATGGGGCCGGCGAAGGCCACGGCTCACCCAAGGCTTTCGCGCGGCGTCGGCCGAGGGCCGGCAGTCACGTCTTGATCTCCCGGATCGCCGCGCCGAACAGGTCCTGCGCCTTCTGGATCATCGGATGCTGGCGCGCCTCCTGCTCCCGCTTTCGCTTGTCGATCGCCAGGGCGTCGGCCTCCTCCGCCGTCTCGGCGCGCGCCACGGCGACCAGCCCGCCGGCGCCCCCCGCGCCTTGCTTCACGGCCAGCCGCACCACGCCGCCAAACTCGGTCGCCAGCACCTGCTCGATGTCGGTTCGGTTGCGTTCGGCCGCATCGACGTCGGCGCGGTCCGCGAAGCCCAGCACCAGCTTGGTGGCGTCCAACTCCAGGACGTTCGCGTTCGCGAGCAGGGCACCCACCCGCGGGCGGCGCTGCTCGAGGCTGAGCCGGGCGCGCCGCCACGCCTCGCCAGGCGCCACCGCGCCGGGAAGGCCAGGCCCGGTTCCGTTGGCCGGGGGAGCGCCAGCGGGCAGAACGATAACAGGCGACGGAACTGCCGCCGGCGCCGCCCCGCGCGGCGGTGCGGGAGCGGCCGCGACGACCCGCGCGGGCGGGCGCGCTCCGCCACCTTCGCCCGTCGGAGCCCCGCCCGCGCCGGAGCCCGAGCCGAGACGTCCCTCGAGCGCTTCCAGCCGGTCGAGCAGGTCGCCGAGCGGCTCGAGCGGCTCGGCCTGACAGAGATCGACGGCGGCCATCTCCAGGATCAGGCGTGGGTTCGACGCCTTCGCCGCCTCCTCGACGGCACGCGCCCATCGGTCGAACAGCACCGTGACCAGATCGGAGCCACCGCCAGGCGCGCGCGCCGCCCCTCCGCCGTCTCTCCCCCCGGTGGAGGCGGCGGCGAGCGCGCGCAGCTCGTCTATCTCATCCGGGGTGGCGTCGATGAGATCGTCGAGGGCGTCGCCGTCGACGCGCGCCACCACCTCGATATCACGCAAGAGCCCGAGGAACGCGCGCGCGAGCTGCCCCAGGTCGAGCCCCCGCTCCACGGCGGCCGCCAACAGTCGCAGCGCCGCCGCGACGTCCCGACCCACCACCGCGCGGGCGAAGTCCACGAGGAGCGCACGATCGGCGACGCCCAGGACCTCGGACACCACCAGGCGGGAGATGGCCGCCTCGCCCACGTACGCGATCACCTGATCGAGCAGCGACAGCCCGTCGCGCACCGAGCCAGCCGCCTGGCGCGCCAGCAGTCGCAACCCGTCCGGCTCGAACGCTATGGACTCGCTCTTCAGGATCCCCTCGAGGTGGGAAACCAGGCGCGCCGTGGGGATCAGCTTGAAGTCGTAGCGCTGGCACCGCGACAGGATCGTCGTGGGAATCTTGTGCGCCTCCGTCGTCGCGAAGATGAACACGACGTGAGGAGGAGGCTCCTCCAGCGTCTTCAGCAGCGCGTTGAACGCGCTCGTCGACAGCATGTGGACCTCGTCGATGATGTAGATCTTGAGGCGCCCCTTCGCGGGCAGGTAGCGCACCCCCTCGCGCAGCGTGCGGACGTCATCGACCCCGGTGTTCGATGCCCCGTCGATCTCGACGACATCGACCGAATTTCCGGCCGCGATCTCCATGCACGAGTCGCACACCCCGCAGGGCTCCGCCGTGGGCCCGTTCACGCAAGACAGCGCCTTCGCCAGGATGCGCGCCGCGCTGGTCTTGCCCACCCCGCGCGCGCCCGTGAACAGGAACGCATGATGAACGCGGTTCTGGGCGATGGCGTTGGTCAGCGTCCGCGCGACGTGCTCCTGGCCCACCAGCTCCGCGAACCGCTGGGGGCGATACTTCCGTGCCAGGACCAGGTACGACATGAACCTCCCGAACTCTAGGACGACGTGACCGTTCCGGCCAGCAGTTGGTCGAGCAGGTCGGGTTCGATGTTGCCGCCCGAGATGAGCACGACCACGCGCCGGCCCCGCACCAGCGCCGGCTCCTCGAGCAGCGCGGCGAGCGCAGGGGCGGCCGACGCCTCGCACAGGATTCCCAGGCTGCGGTAGGCGTAGACGATGGCGCGGCGGATCGCCACCTCGCTCACCAGCGCGATCTCGGGGAAGTAGTCGCGCGCCATCCCGAACGTGCGCTCGCTGACCGCCCCCTCCAGCCCTTCGGCCAGCGTGGGCCCACCGTCGTAGGTCGTGTACGCCCGGCCCTCGTCGAGCGAGCGGCGCATCGCGCAGTTCGCCTCCGGCGAGACGCCCAGGATGCGAATTCCGCGCGGCACCATCTCGACCCCGATCCCGCCCGCCAGGCCGCCGCCGCCCACCGGGACCACGATCTGCTCGACGTCGGGGAGCTGCGCCAAGATCTCGCGGGCGAGGAGGCCACCGTTGGCGGCGATCACGTAGTCGTCATCGAAGGCGGACACGAACACCAGGCCTGGGTCCGCGGCGGCGCGTCGGCGGGCCTCTGCCTCGGCTTCGTCGTAAGTGGCCCCGGCCTCCTCGACCTTCGCGCCCAGCGCCGCGATGCCAGCGCGCTTCAAGGCCGGGGTCTGCGCCGACACCAGGACCGTCGCGTCGACGTCCAGGACCTGCCCCGCCAGCGCCACGCCGAGCCCGTGATTCCCCGCGGAGGCGGCGATCACCCGCGGACGCCCCGGGCCGCTGGCGTCGCGGGCCACCGCGGCGAGCCGCGCCACCGCGCCTCGCAGCTTGAACGAGCCCGTCCGCTGCAGGCACTCCAGCTTCAGCCAGACATCCGCGCCGGTGCGGCGGCCGAGCGCCGGCGCCGGACACAACGGCGTGACGCGCGTCAGACGACGCACCCGCTCGGCGATCGCGCCGCCGGTGACCTCGCGCCAGATGTCGGGATCGAACAGTCGCTCCACGCCCCCAAGCTAACAGAGTTGACCGGCAATCTGTCGCGGCGCATCCGAAAAAGGGCATGCGCTCGCAGGCGCCGCGGGGTAGCGTTTTCGGATGTCACAAGCGTTGATCTCGCTCGAGCGGCTGGTCCGCGGCGGCCACGTCGCCGCGACCGATGCGGAGCGCACCACCTGGCTGTGGGAAGAGATCCGCCGGCTGAAGCGCGAGAAGAACGCGTTCATTCCCGCCCACAACTACCAGGTGCCGGAGGTGCAGGCGATCGCGGACACGGTCGGCGATTCGTTCGAGCTGGCGGTGAGGTCGCGCGACATCCAGTCCCGCTTCGTGGTGTTCTGCGGGGTGCGCTTCATGGCCGAGGGCTGCGCGACGCTGGCGCCCGAACGCCCGGTGTATCTGCCGAGCTTGCAGGCGCTCTGCTCGCTCGCCGAGGTCGACGCCGACGAGCTCGCGGAGCGGCAAGAATTCCTGCGCTCGCTCGGCCGGCGCTTCGCGACCATGACGTACGTGAACACGTACGCCAACGTCAAGGCGCTGTCGGATAGCTGCTGCACCAGCTCGAACGCCGCGCGGATCGCGGCCCGGCTGGGCGAGCCCGACATCCTGTTCGTCCCCGATCAGAACCTCGCCTATCAGGTGGCGGTGAAGACGGGGCGCATGTACCTGCCCCCGCCGGAGCCGAACCGGTTCGACCCGGAGAGCTATCGCGCGATGATCGAGCCGCTGATCCGGGAGGGCGAGCGGCAGGGCCTGGCGGGCAACGTGTTCGCGTGGGAGGGCGCGTGCCACGTGCATCACCAGATGACCGTCGAGGACATCGAGCGCCTGCGGGCGGCCGATCCCGAGGTGGTGGTGATCGTCCACGGCGAGGTGCGGCCGGCCTTGCAGCGCGCGGCGGACGAGGTGTTATCGACGGCGCAGATGGCTAGATACGTCGAGGCCCACCCGGAGAAGCAGCGGCTCGCCATCCTGACCGAGTGCGGCCTGGTGGTGCGCATGGAGCTCGAGCACCCCGAGAAGCAGTTCTACAAGCCTTGTCGCCTGTGCCGTTACATGAAGGCCATCGATCTCGAGAACGTGTATGAGACGCTGCGGGATGAGCCCCCCCTGCGCCTCATCACCGTGCCCGAGGACGTCCGCGCCGGGGCCGCCCGGGCCATGGAACGAATGATCGCGCTGGCGGCTTGAAGGCCGCCGGGCGCGCTAGATCATCGTCGCCGCCAGGTCGTACTCCGCCGAGTGCGTGACCTTGGCGCGGACGATGGACCCGACGGGAGGCGCTGGGGCGTCGGCCGCGGCGTCCGCGAAGCTCAGGTAGACCTGGCCGTCGATCTCGGGGGCCTGGCCCTCGTGCCGGCCCATCAGAAGATACTCGGACTCGTCGCTCGGGCCCTCGATCAGCACCTCGAGCTCGCGGCCTCGCATCGCGCGCAGCTTCTTCTTCGAGATGTCGCGCTGGATTCGCAAGAGCTCACGTCGGCGGGCGTCGACCTCCTTCTTGGGCACGCGCCCCGGCAGCAGCGCCGCGACGGTCCCCTCCTCCTGCGAATAGTTGAAGACGCCCACCCGATCGATCGCCGCCTCGCGAACGAAGTCGCACAGCCGCTGAAACGCCGCCTCGGTCTCGCCCGGGTGCCCGACGATGAACGTCGTGCGCAAGGTGAGCCCAGGGACACGCGCGCGGGTCCGTTCGACGAGCTCGCGCACCACCCGCTCGCCGTACCCGCGCCGCATCTTCTTCAAGACCTCGCTGTCGACGTGTTGAATGGGCACGTCCAGGTATTTGGCCACGCTGGGGCGCGCCGCCATCACGTCGAGCAGGTCGTCCCCGCACGCGCTCGGGTAGGCGTAGTGCAAGCGCAGCCAGCGAATGCCAGCCACCTCGGCCAGGCTGTCGAGCAGCGACGCCAGCGTCGGCAAGCCGGCGGGATGGTCGGCGGGGTCCAGGTCCGTGCCGTACGTGGTGAGATCCTGCGCAACCAGGCAGATCTCCCGCGTGCCCGCGGCCGCCAGCGACTCGACCTCGCGGCGCACGGAATCCGGGGTCCGGCTGCGCTGGGCGCCTCGAAGCTTGGGGATGATGCAGAACGCGCAGGGACGATCACAGCCCTCCGCGATCTTCACGTAGACCGTGTGCCGGGCCATCGAGGCCTGCCGCGGCGAGTGGTCGTCGTACAGGTAGCGGGGCGTTTCGAGCACGCGAACCCGGTCGGCGCGCCCGGAGATCGCGTCGGCGATGATCCCGACCTCGTCGGTGCCGAGGAAGTGATCGACCTCGGGCATCTCCGCGGCCAGCTCTTCGGGGTAGCGTTGCGACAGGCACCCTGTGACCACCAGGCGCTGGCAAGTGCCCTTCTCCTTGTGTCGCGCCATCTCCAGGATCGCGTCGATCGACTCCTGCTTGGCCTCGCCGATGAAGCCGCAGGTGTTGACGACGATGACCTCGGCGTCCTCGGGCGCGCCCACGATCTGATGGCCGGCGCCCATGGTCTGGCCGAGCATGACCTCGGTGTCGACGCGATTCTTCGGGCAGCCGAGCGATACGAAATGGACGTTCATGCGAAAGAGCGCGGCAGTCTAGCACCAACGCCGGTGACAGGGGTCGGACGGGGGGGGACATTGGGCCTCCGACCTCGGGGCGTCGCGCCTCGGGCCTCATGATTGGTCACAATGCGCGGGCTTGCTCTCTCGGTCGCGGGGCGCGAGGAGGAGGGGTCCCTCCCGTGCTTCGCACAGTCCTCGCGGGCGAGCTCTAGCGCCGGTTTCTCCCCGAGGCCGGGGGTCGGAGGCCTGAGGCCCCGCAGGATCGGCGGCGGCCCCTGCCCCGCCCGTGGTCTCAAGGAAAGCTCAGCACGCGATTCTCCCCGTACTGCTTGATCAGGTCCCCGACGTACCGCTGAACGAACTCCCGTCGTTGAACGACGGCGCGGATCTCGGCGTCCGTCAAGATCTCGGCGCCGTCGGGATCGTGCAGCAACCGGCGCAGCGTGGGCACGTCGATGAGCCCGAGGGCCTGGTGAAGACGGCGCGAGAACTTTTGCTGCCGCAGCAACAGCGCCCGGTTCTTCTCCGTCCCTTGCGCCTCGAGGAAGAATGACATCGTGTTGTCCATGAAGAACAACCGGCTGCCGTCCTCGGAGGTCTTCATGTTGCCGCCGGAGTAGCGATCAGGATTGGCGGTCAGGAAATCGAACACGAAGAGCACGGCGACCTGCGCGACGAACTTTCGCCGCTCGAACGGGATGGGCTCGCCCTGCGTCAGCCAGGTCGTGATCTGCTGGTGACCCTCCGGCGAGTCGAGATCCGAGTCCTTGATGATGGGAATCCAGTAAGAAGCCGCGCCAGCGACCACGCCGTTCGGCCCGATGATGGTCTCCGCGCGGATCCGGGGCAGGGCCGGCAAGGTGTCCGGGTGCAGCAGCCCGAACAGATCTTCCCTGGAGATCGCGCGTGCGGCCGCCGGCGGCACCGCATCGAGGCCCAGCAGTCTGTTCAAGCGATAGGCGGCGATCTCCTTGCGGGGGACCGTCTGGGCGTTCGTCTGCACCGGCTTCCAGGCAGCGCGCGAGCCATCGGCGAAGTCGAGCCGAAACGACAGCGAGGATCCGCCCCGGTTCAGCTTCAGGCGGGTCACCGGCTGCCTCCGGATGCGTTCGAGCAGCAGCTCGTCGGACATCCCGAGGAAGGTCCCCGACGACTCGAGGGCCACCTCCGGCGATGTCTCTCCCGAGAGCTCCTGGCGCGGTCGCAACGAGGCGCTCCGCGCCGGCGCCGGCGGCCCCGCGTGGCGAGTCGAGATGCCCCCGCCGTCACGCAGCGCGCGCACCTCGCGAAGCGCCCAGGCCCCGCCGAGGCCGGCCCCGGCGAGCAACGCGCCCGCCAACGCCATCTCGATCATCAGACACCCGGCCAGACGCATCGCCAAATTGTATCGCGCGCGCGGCCCCCGGCGCGGCGCAAATTCGACGGCGCGCACGTCACTTTTGGTGACCCGGACGAAAACAACTCGTGCGATAAGGAGTCCCGCGATGTCTTTCACCCCCGCTTTCGTCTGTTCGATGTGTCGCAAGCCCATCGCCGTGGGCGCGAAGGTCATTCGGTGTTCCGTCAGCACCTGCAACTCCGGTCGGGTCAAGCTGGTGTTCTGCTCCGCCGGGTGCTGGGACAGCCACCTGCCGAACGCCCGCCACCGAAGCGCCTACTTCGTCGAGGAGATTGCGCGCCGCGAATGAGCACGGCGCGCGCGCCCGCGTTCACAACGCTAGCGTCGCCTCGATGGTCCTCTTCATGGTTCCCTTCGAGGTCAGCCCGGTGAGGACCCGGGCAATTCGCCCGTCCTTCGCGATGAACACCAGCGTGGGGAGCGCCTTCACGCGGTACAAATCGTTCGCCACTCCCTCATCGTAGACGACGGGGTAGGGAGCTCCGTGCTCCGCCAGAAAACGGGTCACCTCCCCCGGCGCCGTCTGCGGGCCGTCGGAATCGACTCCCAGGAACGCGACGCCGCGTGGCCCGAATTCCTCCGCCAGCTCGTGCATGGTGGGCAACATGGCCAGGCACGGCGGGCACCAGGTGGCCCAAAAATCCAGCACCACCACCTGCCCACGAAACGAGGACAAGGCGATGCCGCCCGGCTTGCCATCGACCCTCGGCAACGCGAAATCGGGCGCCGGCGCGCCCCGGGACACGGGTCCGAGGGCGCTCGCGTGACGCGCCGTCCAGGCGATGCCCCCGCCGAGGCCGGCGCCGAGGACCGCGACGGCCGCCCAGCCGGCGACGCGGGCACGTCGCGCGACCTCGGGTCCCTCGGCCGCGGCGCGGCCCCTCGGCCGCCCCCGGGCGATGCGGATCGCGAGTACGGCCAGCGCTGCCGCCCAGGCGCCCGCGACCACATACGAACCCTGTGACCAGCTGTGAGGCGGCTCTCTCTCGGTGACGATCACCGCGGCGCGAAACACGGCCCGCGCCACCATGAAAGGGACGGCGGCGGCGCACCCGAGCTCGAGATCGACGGCGGGGTCCCGCTTCGCCCCGGCGCCGATGACGATGGCGAGCGCCACCGCGAGGGCCACAGGGACTGCCTCGGTCAGCTCGCCCACCATGACCGAGACGAGCCGCATTCCGCCCCCGTCCTCCATCCCGGCGAACGCATCGGCCAGATTGACGAAGCGGAGGGTCAGCCCCGCCAGCAGGCACCAGGCCACCAGCAAGAAGAAGCCCCCCCTCTCGGCGGCCTCGATCTCACGCAGACTCCGCCCCGGCGCGACCAGGAGCCCCCCCAGCGTGCGGGGAAACCGGAGCACCTGCGCGGCCAGCTCACTCCTCGGCATCGTCACCGGTTCCGCTCGTATAGCAGGCGCAACCCATCCAAGGTCAGCATGTCGTCACACTCGTCGATGGTCGTGGCCTCTGCGGCGACGAGCGGCGCCAGTCCGCCGGTCGCCACCACCCGCGGCCTGAAGTCGATTTCGGCGCGGATGCGCGTCACCAGGGCGTCGACGAGTCCGGCGTAACCGAAGAGCAGCCCAGACTGGAGGCTGGCGACGGTGTTCTTGCCGATGGCCGCGCGCGGCCTCGCGATCTCCACGCGCGGCAGCTTGGCGGTTCGGCTGTAGAGCGCGTCCGCGGACACCATCAGCCCCGGCGCGATCGCGCCGCCAGCGTAGTCGCCCCGCGGGGTGATGACGTCGAAGGTGGTGGCGGTCCCGAAGTCGACGATGATCGCGCCTTCGGGCCAGCGGGCGTGCGCCGCCACGGCATTGACGATGCGATCGGCCCCGACCTCGCGGGGGTTGTCGCACAGGATGGAGATGCCCGTCTTGATGCCGGGCCCGACCCACAGCGGCGCGTGGTGCAGGTAGTCCTCGGAGAAGCGCTGCAGCGGAAACTGGGCCGCGGGCACCACGGTCGAGATCATGACCGCGCTGACATCCGCGAACGCGATGCTCGCCATCTGAAAGAGAGGCGCCAGCAGAGCCGCATACTCGTCGCTGGTGCGGCTGTGGCGCGTGTCGAGCCGGAAGTGGGCCTGCAATCCATTCTTGCCTCCCTTGCCGACGGCGCCCGCGGGCACGGCGCCGCCGCCCCCAGCGTCGAGAGCGTAGACCCCGACGACGATATTCGTGTTCCCAACGTCTATGGCTAACAGCATGGCCGCGACCAAGCAGGTTATCATCCCGGCCGGATGGTTTCGGATCGGAACCGGTGGCGCCGGACATTGCTAGGTACGCTCGCGCTCCTCGCGAGTATCTCGGTCTTCGTGTTCGGCGCGTCCTGGCTGTTCGATTTCTTCTACCTGCACCGCCACGCGGCGCCCGGCGAAGGCCCCATGGCGCGCCTGCTCGACTTCGATCCAGACACCCTCCAGAACGCCCTCGGCAGCCTGGCGCAGATCATCGCGGCCGTGCTGGGCATCGCCATCACGGTCGTCTCCATCGTCGTGCAACTGGCCGCCAATCGCTACACCTCGCGCGTGGCCGACATGTTCTTCCGGGACAAGACCAACCTGGCCGTCATGGGCTTCTTCGTCGTCTCGTGCATCAACGCCGTGTGGGTCAGCCTGGCCGTCAGCCGCGCCTACGTCCCCACCGCCACGGTCGTGGTCACGATCATGATCGTGACCGCCAGCCTGCTCGCCCTGATCCCCTACTTCGCCTACGTCTTCGACTTCCTCGATCCGCAGAAGGTGATCGATCGAATTGGGCAGCAGACGCTGCGCAACGCCCTTCATGACGACGGGCGCTCCCCCGCGGACACGGCCACCCGGCAAGGTCAGACGGTGACCAGCATGGAGCAACTGGCCGACATCGCGGTGAACGCGCTGGCGCAGAAGGACAAGGTCATCGCCTCCGACGCCATCCGCGCCTTGCGTGGGGTCCTCGTCAGGTACCTCCCCGAGAAGCGGCACCTCCCGCCCGCCTGGTTCGCCATCGGGAGCGCGCTGCGGGACAACCCGGATTTCGTGGCGCTCGCGCCGGTGTCACTCGACGACCTGGCCCGGGAACGGACGTGGCTCGAGTGGAAGGGATTGCGCCAGATTCGGGCCGTGTTCGGCGAGGCCCAGAAGGACATGCCCGAGATGGCGCACGTGGTGGCCATCGAGACGCGCTACGTGGGCGAGGCGGCGCTGGCGGCCGGAGACGTCCCCGTCGCCGCGCTCGCGGTCAAGTTCATGAACACCTATCTGCGCACGGCGCTGAACGCCCGAGACGTGAGGACAGCCTACAACGTATTGAACCAATACCGGCAGCTCGCCGAGGCCATGCTGCGCGCCCCGGGCCCCGACGCCGTCGAGCGCCTCGGCGAGATCGCCAGCCGCTTCAAGTACTACGCGCAGCTGGCGCAGGGCATGGGCCTCGGTTTCGTGGCGGAGACGGCCGCCTATGACCTATGCACGCTCTGCGAGCTGGCGGCCGAAGGGGCCTCGCCGGTCCACGATCGGCTCCTCGCGACCTTCCTGGACATCGACAAGGAGGCCGAGGACTCGACCCAGGAAAGAGCCCTGCGAGGCATTCGGAAGGCGCAAGCCAAGCTCGCGGCGTATTATCTGCTGCGCCGCATGCTCGAGCACGCCAAAAAAATCTTCGCCGACATGTCCCTCGAGACCACCGAGCGCCTTCGATCGATCCGAGACGAGCTCCTCTCGATCACCTCGAAGGACTTCTGGGAGGTCACCGATCGTGGGACGAACTTCGACTTCGTCGACGAGGCCCGCAAGGAGCGGCTTCGCGAATTCTTCGGTTGGTTCCCCAATCTCGGGGAGCCGAGCGTCCCCATCCGAACCACGACGGCGCCTTCGGGGCCGGCGGGAGGTCCCTCATGAATCGTGTCCCCGGTCTCAGGCGCGCCCCGGCCCGGATCACCGGCGGGGGTCTGCTGCCGCTCGCCCTTGCCCTCCTCCTCCCTCTCGCCACCTCGGCCTGCGGGGGCGGCCTGAAGTACACCATTGACGACGCGGCGCTGGACGCCATTCCACCCGGCGATCGGGCCAACGTCTTCGAGGCGGGCAAGGAGCTCGAGATCGCGACCAGCGAGCACCGCGCCGCGGTGAGCCAGCTCGAGGCGCTGGATCGGGATACGGATATCGCCAGCAAGGAGAAGGAGCAAGCGCGGCTGGAGATCGAGAAGGCCGTCGCCGAACAGGAGGGCGCCAAGGCCTCGCGCGACGAGAACCAGGCCAATGCCGCCGCCCACAACAAGGACGTCGCCGACATGGGCCTGAAGGTGTCCGAGGCGAAGCTGGAATGGCTGGAACAGAAGCAGGAGTGGCTCAAGCAGAACCGCGTGGCCTCCGAGGCGCACATCCAGGAGGCGAAGGCGCGGATCGAGCTGGAGAAGGCCAAGGTGGCGCAACAAAAAGGCATGAAGCCAAGCAGCGATTTCCAGGTCTCCGACTACGAGAGCCAGTGGAAGAGCAAGAACTCGGACTGGGAGTCGGAGAAGAAGGACGCCACCTCCGAGGAGAAGGACACGAAGAAGAAGGAACAGCAGTGGCGCGACTTGCAGACGCAGTATCAGAAGACGAAAGGGTGACGTCGCCCGCCGTGCTCACGCGACCTCGGGCCAACGGGTTTGGCTGGCGTCGGCCCGGGCGCTAGACTGAGCTTGGTTCGCGATGCCTGACCCGAGTCTTTCTCCGTCGAAGTGCGTGGCCCCTTGAGCGGTCCGATCAATCACGGCTCGCACGACGCGGTCCGCGAGGCGGTGGCCGAGAAGCTGGCCGCCGAGGCGACCGAGCCGTTGTCGTACAACCTGCATCCAGACAACCCCCGCATCCTGGTGGTCGACGACGAGAAGGTGATCCGCGACATTCTGGCCGACTTTCTGAAGGAAGAAGGCTACGTCGTTCACACGGTGGAAGACGGCGCGCAAGCCATCGAGGAGCTGCGCAAGGCCAGCTACAACCTGGTCATCTCGGATCTGAAGATGCCCAAGATGGGCGGCCTCGAGCTGGTGCAGAAGATCGCCGAGGAGAGCATCCCCGTCCTCACCGTCATCATGACGGGCTTCGGCACGGTGGAGACCGCCATCGAGGCGATGAAGCGCGGCGCCTACGACTACATCCTCAAGCCCTTCAAGGTCGAGGAGGTCGTCCACATCGTGCAACGCGGGCTCGATCGCCAGCGCCTCCAGCACGAGAACATCCGCCTCAAGGACGCGCTGTCGATCTACCGGATCAGCGAGGCGATCGCGACCTCGTTGTCGGTGGACACCGTCCTCGATCTGGTCCTCGACGCGACCCTCGACGCGGTGGGGGCAGACGTGGTCAGCTTGCTGATGGAGGACCCCCACCGCGAGGGGCGGTTCACAGAGCGGATGCGAAAGGTGTCCGAACGGTTCGCTCCCGACACGGCGGCACCCATGCTGAACCTCGACGAGGTTCTCCCGGTGTTCCGCGAGGACCGGCCGCTCCTGGTCCACGGCAGCCGCGCCAACCAGTACCTGGACCAGGCCCTCGCGGCGGTGTCGCAGCAGCTCGTCAGCTTCTGCTCGATCCCCCTCAAGCTGAAGGGTCGGATCATCGGCATGCTCAACGTCTACAGCTACACCCGCGGCGCGAAGTTCAGCGAGGGCCAGCGCAAGATGCTGTACGTCCTCGGCAGCCGGGCCGCGGTCTCGATCGAGAACGCGCGCCTCTACGAGAACCTGGTCGACGCGAACAAGGATCTCACCGCCGCGAACGTCTCGCTCGAGGAGAACTTCCAGCAGACCATCATCGGCTTCGCGCACGCCCTCGAGGAGTCGGATCGCTACACGCGCGGCCACTCCGAACGCGTCTCGCTCTATGCGCGCCTGATCGCCATCGGGCTGCGGCTGTCCGAGCCCGACATCGCGACCGTGGTCAAGGTGGGCCTGATGCACGACGTCGGCAAGATCGGCATCCGAAACGACAAGCTGAACAAGCCCGGCAAGCTGACGCCCGAGGAGCTGGCCATGTTTCGTTCGCACCCGGCGAAGGGCAAGCGGATCCTCGAGCCGATCCCCTTCATGCGCGACATCGTGCCCGGTTGCTATTGCCACCACGAGGCATGGGACGGCTCCGGCTATCCCCAGGGCCTCATGTCGGACCACATCCCGTTGATTGGCCGCATCGTCGCCATCGCGGACGCCTACGACGCCATGACGTCGGACCGCGCCTATCGCAAGGCCCTCCCGCACGAAATCGCCTGTGGTGAGCTCGAGCGCTGCTCCGGGGCGCAGTTCGATCCCGAGATCGTGCCGGTGTTCCTCGTGCAGATCGAGGACTTCAGGAGACTCGAGGCCGCCGCGGGCCGCTTCATCCCGCGCTGAGAACGCGGCTTCGCCGCTCGCGGAAGGGGCTTCGCCCCTCCCGCGAGCCCTCCCCGCTCGACGTCGAAGCCGGTCCAGCGACCGGGGTCCCCACGCAGGTCCGCCTGCGTGGGGTGGAGCCATGCTGGACCTCCCGGTGCTTTGAGGTGCGTTCCTTTCGCCGTATGAGTTGCTTGACAGCTTGGCCGGTCCAGCGACACCGGATCTCCCCGTCCTTTGAGCGACTGCCAGTTCTCGTTTCGGACGGTTTCGGCTATCTTGCCGGGCCACAAGGAGGCCCCCGATGACCAGAACCTGGCTGAAACGATTTCTCATGGTTGCGCCCGTAGTTGCCTCTGCATCCATCGGATTCGCCCAGACACCCGCCCCCGCAGCGCCCGCGGCTCCGAAGGCCGCGCCGGCACCGGCGCCCACCATGGCGCCTGCTCCCGCGCCGACGATGGCCAAGCCCGCCGCCGTCACGCCTGCCCCTGCGCCCGCAAAGACCGCCCCCGCGATCGCCTCCAAGCCGCCTCTCATGGCCCCGGCGGGCGCTCCCGCGATGGCGGCCGCCCCGACGTCGGCGCCGACGATGCCCGCCGCCAAGCCCGCGCCGGAGCTCGACCAGCTCAAGTTCCTGAACGGCAAATGGCGATGCGATGGCAAGCAGTTCGCGAACCCGCTGTTCGGCCCCGAGCACACGTTCAAGGCGACGGCCGAGCAGAAGCCCGCGGCGGACGGCTTCTGGGACCAGTACAGCTACGAGGAGAAGAAGGCGAAGGACCATCACGGCGTGAAGGTCCAGGGGTTCTGGGGCTGGGACCAGGGTAGCAAGCGTCTCGTGCGCGTGGGCGCCACGAACGCGGGCGACTGGGACGCGGGGTCCGCCCCCGGTCTGGAGGGCGACAAGATCGTGTGGACGGGCGACTTCTCGGGCCCCATGGGCCACATGGGGTACCGCCACACCTTCATCAAGAAGAGCGACAAGGAGTGGGGGTACACCCTCGAGATCAAGGACCCCACGGGCAAGCTCGTGCCGAGCAGCGAAGTCAGCTGCAAACGCTGACGCGACTTCGTTCGCCCCGACCGAAGGGACGAAACGGCTCGCCTCGCCGAAGGGAGGGGCGGGCCGATTCATTTTCGGCGCGACATGAGCGATAATCGCGGGCCTAATGATTAGAAGCTTCGGAAGTCTGGCCCTGGGCGCGATCTTGGTGTGCTTGCTGGGCGGCTCCGCCAGCGCCGAAAGCGCCGCCGTGGCGCGCGAGCACTACGAGCGCGGAACCAAGTTCTACGACATCGGCCGGTACGACGACGCCATCCACGAGTTCGAGGCTGCGTACGAGGCGAAGAGCGATCCCGCGTTCATTTACAACCTGGCGCAGTCGCACCGGCTGGCGGGGCACAACGTCGAGGCGCTGCGCCTCTACCGCAACTACTTGAGGTACGTCCCGCGCGCCCCGAACCGGGCCGACATCGAGAACCGCATCGGTGAGCTCGAGAAGTTGACCGCCGACCATCCCGCGGCCACCCCCGCGGGACCAGGCAATCCCGCCACGCCTCCCGCGTCTGCCGAGCCATCGGTTGTCGTGGCGCCGGCGCCGGGCCCGGCGGTCCAGCCGCCCTCTGGCTCCCCGACACAGTCGACCCCACCCGCCGGGCCACTCCCGGCCCCCGCCGCTGCCAGCGGTCCCGAGGTGATCCCGGGCGGGGCCCTCCCGGCGCCTGGCTCGGGAACCGGGACCTGGCCCACACCTGCGCCAGGGCAAGCAGCTCCGCCCGCGCCGCCACCGCCCCGCTCACCGCGACGAACGGCCGGTGTCGTCATCGCGTCCGTGGGCGGGGTGTTCCTCGTCGGCGGCGCGATCAGCGGGCTGATCGCGCGCGCCGAATCCAAGAAGGTCGAGGACGCCGCCCAGCAGCACCTGCAGTTCGACCCCTCCGTGCAGCGCCTCGGAAAGGGCGCCGAGCTGTTCCAGTGGATCGGCTACGGCGTCGGCGCGGCAGGCCTGGCGCTCGGCCTGATTCTCTACGAGACCGCGCCGTCCCCGACGGGGGAGGCCGGGACCTCGCGGCAGGTGGCGGTGACGCCGCTCGCTGGTCCCGGACTCGGGGGCGCCCTCGTGCGGGTGGCATTCTGATGCGGATGCCCGTTGCGGCCCTCTGGTGGGTGCTCGGCGCCACCGTGCCCGCGCTGGCGACCGCTGGCTGCACCTACTCTCCGAGCTTCACCAGCGGCGCCTTGAAGTGCTCGGACGACGGAAAGTGCCCCGACGGATACACGTGCTCGACGAGCACGAACAGCTGCTGCCTGAACGGAGACACCATCTGTGGCGGCACCATCGGCGGCCCGGATGCCGGGCTCGGGGACACGGGCACGGGATTCCATTTCGACGCTCGCCCCGACATCCCGGGCACGGGCGGCGTCGCCGGCACAGCGGGACGGGGCGCTGGCGGCACCACCGGCACCGGCGGCGCGACCGGCACCGGCGGCAAGTCCAGCGTCAATGTGTCCGACTATATCGGCGTATGGACCTTCGTCACCCCGGCAAACGTCGTCACGAATTGCGACAACCCGAAGAGCACCAGCGGTACGACGTACTTCCCGGTGAAGCCAGCCGACACGGGTTACCCGTCGACCGTGACGATCAGCGACAATGGCGACGGCACGCTTTACGCCGAGTGGTCGGAGTGGCCCGCCTGCTCGTACACCCTCGCCGTCGACAGCCTGGGCGCCCACGGGACCGACTCGGTCAATTGGTACTGCCAGGACACGGTCGACGACCCCCAGGAATTCTGGAACTATGTGACCTTCGACATCGTCACCGCCGACGGGAAGGCGGCGACCCACGACGCGCTTTACTTGAGAGAAGATGACTGGAGCGACGGAACCACCGTCATGTGCGACCAGACCGTGCACGCCCCGATGAGGAAGAACTGAAGCCAGGGCGCCTATCGACTTTCGATCGTTTGATCCATCGACTTTCTATCGTCCGCGCGCCCGAATTTCCGCGGGCATCTCTGGTATAAGAACGCCCGATGAGCGCTGACGGCGCGGCCCCCTTCGCAGGTAACAGAATCCCCATCGCCATCGAGGAGGAGATGAAATCCTCCTTCATGGACTACGCGATGAGCGTCATCGTGTCGCGCGCGCTCCCCGACGCGCGCGACGGGTTGAAGCCCGTCCACCGGAGGATCCTGTACACCCAGCACCTGATGAACAACGTGTGGAACCGCGCGTACATCAAGTGCGCGCGCGTGGTCGGGGACGTCCTCGGCCGGTTTCATCCCCACGGTGACAGCGCCGCCTACGACGCCCTCGTGCGCCTGGCGCAGGACTTCGCGATGCGCTACACGCTCATCGACGGTCAGGGCAACTTCGGCAGCGTCGACGGCGACCCGGCGGCGGCCTACCGCTACACCGAGTGCCGCATGGAGAAGATCGGCGGCGAGCTGTTGGCCGACATCGACAAGGAGACGGTCGACTTCCAGCCCAACTACGACGACAAGGAGGTCGAGCCGACCGTCCTCCCGGCTCGCTTCCCGAACCTGCTCGTGAACGGCGCGGCCGGGATCGCGGTGGGCATGGCCACGAACATCCCGCCGCACAACCTGGGTGAGATCATCGCGGCGACGATCGCGCTGGCGCGCAACCCGGACATCACCACCGATGAGCTCTACGAGCTGGTCCCCGGGCCGGACTTTCCCACGGGCGGCATCATCTGCGGGCGCGGCGGCATCCGCCAGGCCTATGAGACGGGGCGCGGCAGCGTGTTGATGCGGGCGCGCGTCAGCGTCGAGGAGCACCCGAAGACGGGGCGACGCTCGCTGGTGGCGACGGAGATCCCGTACCAGGTCAACAAGGCGAAGCTGATCGAGAAGATCGCCGAGCTGGTGCGCGACAAGCGCATCGACGGCATCGCTGACATGCGCGACGAGTCCGACCGCGACGGCATGCGGGTGGTCATCGATCTGAAGAAGGACGCCGTCCCCGAGGTGGTCCAGAACAACCTGTGGAAGATGACGCCGCTGCAGGAGTCGTTCGGCATCAACATGCTGGCGATCGTCGACTCGCGGCCACAGCTCCTGTCATTGAAGCAGGCGCTGGTGCACTTCCTCGCCCACCGGCGCGACGTCGTCACCCGGCGCACCCTCTACGATCTGCGGGTCGCGCGCGATCGGATGCACATCCTCGAGGGACTGAAGATCGCCGTCGACAACATCGACGCGGTCATCGACCTCATCCGCTCCTCGAAGGACACCGAGGCCGCGAAGCTGGGCCTCATCAGCAGCTTCGACCTCTCGGCGCGCCAGGCGCAGGCCATCCTCGACATGCGGCTCGCCAAGCTCACGGGCCTCGAGCGGGATGCGCTCGTCACCGAGATCAAGGAGCTGGGGCTGTCCATCGCGCGCCTGGAGGAGATCCTGGCGAGCGACACGGTGCTGATGGCCGTGGTGATCGCCGACCTGGAGGAGGTCAAGGAGTCCTACAGCGACGCCCGGCGCACCGAGATCTCCGACTCGATCGCGGACATCGACATCGAGGACATGATCGCGCCCGAGGAGATGGTGGTCACCGTCACCCACGGCGGCTACGTCAAGCGCAACCCGAAGAACCTCTACAAGGCTCAGCGCCGCGGCGGCCGCGGCATCACGGGCGCCGCCACGCACGAGGAGGACTTCGTCGCGCAGCTGTTCGTCGCCTCGACGCACGACACCCTGCTGATGTTCACCAGCAAGGGCCGCGCGTACTCGAAGAAGGTCTGGGAAGTGCCCCAGGCCGGGCGGACCGCCAAGGGCAAAGCGTTCGTCAACCTGCTCCCGTTGCAGCAGGACGAGCGCGTGGTGGCCCTGTTGCCAGTGCGCGACTTCTCGGAGGGCGCGTTCGTGGTCATGACCACGCGGCGTGGGGCCATCAAGAAGACGTCGCTCGCGGCGTTCGGGAATATCCGGGTGTCGGGGATCATCGCGCTGTCGTTCGCGGACAGCGACGATCTGGTGGCCGTGCGCATCACCGAGGGGTCGTCTGATCTGCTGCTCGGCACGCGCAACGGCTGGGCGATCCGCTTCCGCGAGGAGAACGTTCGCCCCATGGGCCGCACCGCCCGGGGCGTCCGCGGAATCAAGCTGCGCGCAGGCGACGAGGTCGTGGGCATGGGCGTCGTTCCCCGCGAGGGCCCTGCGACCTTGCTGACCGTGTGCGAGAAGGGCTTCGGCAAGCGGACGCCGACGGAGGACTACCCCACCAAGAACCGCGGCGGCAAGGGCGTCATCACCATCAAGACGAGCGATCGCAACGGCAAGGTGGTGGCCCTGCGCATCGTCAGCGACGACGACGACCTGATGATCATCACGGACGGCGGCAAGCTGATCCGCATGCCCGTGGCCGGCATCCCCACCATCGGTCGCAACACCCAGGGCGTCCGTCTGATTCGCCTCGACGAGGCCGAGCGTGTCGTGGCCATGGAGCGCATGGCCGAGAAGGAGGAGGGCGAAGGCGAGCGCGTCGAATCCCCGGAGGTCGCCGCGGCCCGCGCCGAGCTCGCCGGGCAGCCCCTCGCCGAGGAGGATCTGGGCGAGGAGGCGGCAGGGGGCGACGACGACGCCGATGACGACGCCGACGACGAGCCAGCCGAAGACGATACCGAGACGCCGGGCGACGAAAATGGCGGCGGCGGAACAGGCGGACCGAACTAGCACCCCGGCCGTGAACTCCAAGGCGAAACATCGCCATACGGGTTAAACTGACGGGGCCCATGGCGAACGCCGGCATCACCTCGCACCGCCCCACCTCCGAGAGCCTCTACGATCGCGCCTGCCAGCTGTTTCCGGGCGGCGTGAACTCGCCGGTGCGGGCGTTCAAGGGCGTGGGGGGCAAGCCCGTGTTCCTGCACAGCGGCTCGGGCGCGCACGTGCAGGACGTCGACGGAAACCGTTACCTGGACTTCTGCGGCTCGTGGGGACCGCTCATCTTCGGTCACGCCGACCCGGACATCATCGCCAGCATCGTCGCCGCCGCGTCGTCGGGAACCAGCTTCGGCGCCTCGACGTTGCGGGAGATTGATCTCGCCGAGCGCATTCGCCTGGCGGTGCCGTCGCTGGAAAAGATGCGCTTCGTCTCGTCGGGGACCGAGGCGACCATGTCGGCGGTGCGCGTGGCGCGCGGCTTCACGGGCCGGTCGAAGATCGTCAAGATCGATGGCGGCTACCATGGCCACGCCGACATGCTGCTGGCGGCCGCCGGCTCAGGGGCCCTGACGCTAGGGATCCCCGGCTCGGCGGGCGTCTCGGCCGCCGCCGTAGCCGACACCATCGTGGTCCCGTTCAACGATCTCGGGGCGATGGAGGCCGTGTTCGCCGCCGAGGGGAACCGCGACCAGATCGCCGCCATCATCGTCGAGCCCATCCCGGGCAACATGGGCCTCGTGCTGCCGCGTCCCGCGTACCTGCCGCGGCTACGGTCGCTCTGCGACCAGCACGGGACACTGCTGATCTTCGACGAGGTCATCTCCGGCTTTCGCGTCGGTCGTGGCGGCGCGCAGCAGCTCTACGGTGTTCGGCCCGACCTCACGTGCCTGGGCAAGGTGATCGGCGGGGGGCTTCCGATGGGCGTCTATGGCGGTCGCGCGAACATCATGGCGGTCGTCGCGCCAGACGGGCCGGTGTACCAGGCCGGGACACTGTCCGGGAACCCGCTGGCGGTGTCCGCGGGCATCGCCACCCTCAAGAAGCTGGACGACACGGCCTACCGCACCCTGGAGATGCTCGGCGGGATGCTGGAGGACGGCATGGGCCGCGTCATCAGGCGCAGCAGCGTCAAGGCCCGGGTCCAGCGCGTCGGCTCGGCGTTCACGATCTTCTTCACCGATCTCGAGGTGACGGACCTGGCGAGCGCCCGGCAGGCGGACACGGCCCGCTTCGCGCGGTTCTTCCACGCGATGCTGGATCGCGGTTTCTATCTGCCGCCCGCCCAGCTCGAGGCCGCGTTCGTGTCGCTGGCGCACACGCCCGAGGACGTGGAATCTTTCGTCGTCGCCGCAAAGGAAGTCTTCGCGACGCTGTGAGCGGGGCCCTCGGGGCCCGGAGGCGGCGGGGGACCTTGATTTGCAGACCGGGGCGTGATAGCGCAACGGCCGATCATCGATCCTGAAGCGAAAAAGATGTGGCGGATCGCCGGCACCACCGGCGCCGTCGGAATCGAGGTGGCCGTGGCGATCGTCATCGGTTACTTCGGGGGGCACTGGCTGGACGGGAAGCTCCGTACGGCTCCTTGGCTCTCCATCATCGGATTCGCCGCGGGGGTCGGTGCCGCCATCAAGGCCCTCGTGCGTGTGACCCGGGCCTACCAGAAGAAGAACCCCGACCTCCCCGACTGAAGAAACACCATGGCCGCTGACACCCTCCAGACCATCGAACGGACGACCGTCGTCCTCGGCGTCGCGGCCGTCGCGGCGGCGGGCTTGATCTGGGGCGCGCGAGGCATGGCCGCGGCCGGCGCCGGCGCGGCGCTGTCGGTGGCCAACTTCTGGGTCCTGCGCCGTCTCGGCAGCCGGGCCGTGGCGAAGGTGGAGGCGGGAGCGTCGACCGGCCAGGCCCTGGCGCTGGTCGCGTCGCTCGTGGTCAAGATGTTGTTACTTTTCGGTCTGGTGTGGGTGGCTGTCCGCGGGTTCGGCCTTCCGGTCCTGCCGTTCACCCTGGGCCTGTCCGTTTTTGTCGCGGCGATCCTCTTCGGTGGGTTGTATCTCGGCCCGCAAAGCCTCAAAGTACCGGCCGCCGCGACCGGCGAAATCACGATGACCTCCGAGAGCAGCCGCGCCCCAAACCGCGCCCCCAACCGCGCCCCCAACAACGAAAGCTAATTCCGGAAAGCCAATCCAGCCATGGGACCGCACGACACCTGGTTCGCGTTTCTTCCGGGCTATTTCGCCCTGAAGGACTTCTTCCATCACTATCTGGCGCGCGACTGGACCTGGCAGATGTTCCAGGCCACGCATTTTCAGATCGACCACGTCCTCGGCGCCCTGCTGGTCTTCGCCTTCCTCGCGTTCGGCGCCTTTCGCTACGCCGCCGCCGTCGGCGGCTCCGGCGACGCCGGCCTGGTTCCCCCACCCCGCTTCGGGCTCCGGAACCTCTTCGAGATGCTCGGCGACACCGTGTTCGGCCTGATGGAGGGCGTGATGGGCGAGAAGGACGCCCGCCGCTACCTGCCCCTCATCGGCTCGCTGTTCGTCTTCATCCTGTTCTCCAACCTGATGTCGCTCATCCCCGGGTTCATCCCGCCCACCGACACCCTGAAGACGAACCTCGGGCTGGCCGTCATGGTGTTCGTGTTGACGCACGCGCTCGGCGTACGCGCGCACGGGATCAAGTACTTCAAGCACTTCCTCGGCCCCTGGCTGCCGCTCGCGCCGCTGATGCTCCCCATCGAGATCATCAGCCACATCGCGCGGCCCGTGTCGCTGGCGATGCGCTTGCTCGGCAACATCAGCGCGGATCACGCCGTGGTGCTGGCGTTCTTTGCGGTCATCCCGTTCCTCGTGCCCGTGCCCTTCCTGATAATGGGCGTGTTCGTCTCGGTCGTTCAGGCCGTCGTCTTTTCCTTGCTGTCGACCGTCTACATCGGCTCGGCCATAGCTCACGAAGAGCACTGATTTCCCTCGTCCGCGAACCCACAAAATCCATAGAGGAGTCTTCGAATGCGCCGCACGTCAAAGTTGTTCCTTTCCGTCGTCACTCTTGGCATGGCCGCTGTCGTCCTGCTGGCGGCCTCGCCCGCGTTCGCGCAAGCGACCGATCCGATTCGCGCCGATCGCGACAAGTGGCTCGGCTTGGCCGCGGCGCTCGCCATCGGTCTGTCCGCCCTGGGCGGCGCCCTCGGCCAGGGTCGCGCAGCCGGCTCGGCGCTGGAGGGCATCGCCCGCAACCCGCAGGCGTCCGGCAAGATCTTCGTCCCGATGATCGTCGGCCTGGCGCTCATCGAGTCGCTGGTCATCTACGGCCTGCTGATCGCGTTCCAGCTGTTCGGCAAGATTGGCTGACGCGCAGGGGGCCGCGCGGCCCCCTCGCGGCTCCCGCCCGTGATCCGCTTGTCGGAAATGTCGATTAGAACGGACTGAAATGGCTGTTTCCTGTGGAATCGTCGGGTTGCCGAACGTCGGCAAGTCGACCTTGTTCAATGCGCTGTCCTCGGCCGGGGCCGAGGTGGCGAACTATCCGTTTTGCACCATCGAGCCGAACGTCGGGGTGGTCCCTGTCCCCGACGCGCGGCTCGATGCGCTGGTCAAGCTGTTTCATCCGAAGTCCGTCGTGGCCGCCACGGTGAACTTCGTGGACATCGCCGGGCTGGTTCGAGGCGCGTCCAAGGGCGAGGGCCTCGGAAACCAGTTCCTGGCGAACATCCGCGAGACCGACGCGATCGCGCACGTCGTCCGCTGCTTCGAGGACGAGAACATCGTCCACGTCGAGGGCAAGATCGATCCCGTGGCCGACGTCGCCACCATCGACACCGAGCTTTGCCTGAAGGACCTGGATACCGTCGACAAGCGCATCGAGCGCGCCAAGAAGGCCATGAAGAGCCAGGGGCCCGCGGCGAAGGAAGAGAAGCTGGTGCTCGAGGTCTGCGAGAAGGTGCGCGTCGGCCTCGACGCCGGCAAGCCGGTTCGCGGCCAGGGCCTGTCCGCCGACGAGCTCGCGCTCTTGCGGGACCAGTCGCTGCTGACGATGAAGAAGGTGTTCTACCTGGCTAACGTCGCCGAGAAGCAGCTCGCGACCGCCGCCAGCGATCCGTTCGTCGCCAAGCTGCGCGCCCACGCCGCCGCCGAGAAGGCGCCCGTGGTGGTGATCTGCGCGGCAGCCGAGGCCGAGATCGCGTCCCTCGACGCGGCCGACAGGCCCGCCTTTTTAGAGTCACTGGGGTTGAAGGAGCCAGGCCTGAACCTGGTCGCCCACACCGCCTACGAGCTCCTGGACCTGATCACCTTCCTGACCGCCGGCGAGGACGAGTGCCGCGCCTGGACCATCAAGCGGGGCAGCAAGGCCCCCCAGGCGGCTGGCGCCATCCACACCGACTTCGAGCGCGGCTTCATCAAGGCCGAGGTCATCTGGTGGGAGGATCTCATCCGCCTCGGCTCCGAGGCCGCCTGCCGCTCCGCCGCCAAGCTCGCCCTCGAAGGCAAGGACTACGTCGTCCGCGACGGCGACGTGATTCACTTCAAGTTCAACGTCTGAAGCGGAGCGGACGTCCCGGGGGTTCCGGGAGACCTACGCCGAAAAGGACGCCAACCGTTCGGGGAGCTGACGCGGCCACGTGACTCGGCACGCATGGAATGACGTCGAGCGATCGATCAGCGTTCCCGAGGAGAGACGCGGTGCTCCGCCCTGGCACGACGTTCGCGGACGCCGGCTTCGATATCGTCGGCGAATTCCGGATCTGGCGCGTGACTGTCAATGAAGTGGAGCAGGTCGGCGTTGCGGCACACCCGACGATGACCAGGGCCGTTGACAAGCAGCGCCCGACACCTGTCGCCAACATCCGACAGCTCCGACAGCGACAGCCCTGCCAGCTCCTCGATCACCTTTTTCGCGCGCGCGGTCATGTGCCAACCTCGCTCATACGAGTGTTTCTTGCGGTGAGAATTGTAGCGCGCCTCGTATCTCCGGCGGGCAGCCGAAACCTGCGCGCCACCAAAACAGAAGTCTCACCGGTGGTGAAAGTCTTGACGGAATGCAAGCTCGTGCCGTTCGGTCGAGCGGCGTCCACCTATCAAAGATGGATCGAAGCGCCGTGCGCTGCGCTACGCCGCTCGCTTGCGCCGGGGGGCGGAGGGCGCCCCCGGCTTGCGGGGGGCGCAACGCGTGGGCTGGCGCTGGGCGGCGAGCTCCGCCTCCAGCTCTGCCAGCGGCCGCGAGGGCGCCCTGCGCCGCTTCTCGAGGTCGCGCCAGAACTCGGGGGAGCCGGCGGTCATCACGGTCTCCAGGTCGGCGCCGCGGGTGCCCTGCAGCGTGGCCACGGGCTTGCCGTGCCGCAGGATGACCACGGTTTCCTTCTGCGCGTGCTCGACCAGGTCGGCGAATGCCGCGCGCGCCTCTCTCACGTTGACCAGCTTCATAGGATTTCCCCCGTTGTCTTTCTGCCCTTCCGGGCGACCTTCACCACGAGCACGACCACCTCGTCCTCGACGATGTCTTAGAAGACCCGGAACGCCCCGACCCGCAGTTCCCAGGCGATGCCGGCAGCCTCCGTCTCTGCGGTCGGGACCAGGCGTTTTCTCTGGGCGGTTTCCTTGGATGGTTCATGGGCCAGCTGCTCCCGAATCTCGCGGTAAAGGACGGCACGATCGAAGGGCCGAAGCCGATCCATGTCGTCCTCGGCCTGGCGACCGACCCGAATCTCGTACCCCACGCCCTCATGTACCTTATTGTGTACACATTGGCAAGCGCCCGAGATAGCTGGCCCGCCGCGCCGGCCTGAGCCAGCCCGTCGTTGCCCGCCTGGAGGACCCCGACCACAACCCGACGCTGGACACGCTCGAGCGAGTCGCGGCGGCGCTAGGGACGCGCCTCGAAGTCGGGCTGTCGCAGGTCCGCGATTCCGGACGCACCGCGGAGCGCATGCGTCCCAGGCGCTCCCCGACCTTGGCCGGGGCTGCCGCTCCCCGGCGCAAACGAGCCGCGTAACTGAAGAGCCCTCCCCGTTTGTCGCGCTCCCGAGCGCTCTGTTAGTCTGCGCGGGCTTGCGCTGGAACATCGGTCCGCTCGGCGTCAAAGATCTGTTCACCCTGGTGAACCTGATGGGCGGCGTGTTCGCCATCAGGTTCGTCCTCGACGGGCAGCTCGCGTGGGCCGGCTACGCGCTGCTGGTCGGGTATCTCCTTGGCGACTCGCTGGACGGCCCGGTGGCGCGCCTCACGCGCACGTCGAACCGCTTCGGCAGCGAGTTCGACACGGCGACCGACCACTTCGTCCAGGCCATCGTGCCGGGGATCATCGTCTACGCCGTCTACGCCCGGGCCGGCCACCCCACCGTCGGCGTCGTGCTTCTGGGCGTGGTCGTGGGGTGCGCCACCATCCGCCAGGCCATGTTCTCGGTCGCCACGCTGGGCGATCCCCTGATGTACTGCGGCCTGCCGAGGACGGTCAGTGGCTACGCCGCCATGTCGTTCGTCCTGTCGCGCTGGTTCAGCCTCCACGGCGGCGACGCCGCGTACACCATCGGCGCCGTGCTCATCCCGGCGCTCGCGCTCATGGGCCTCCTGCCTATCCCCTACATGACCCACAAGGGCGTTCGCCGCATGCAGACCTACGTCAAGGTCCTGGTGGCCAGCTTCCTCGTGACCCCGGTGCTGGCGCTGTTCGCCGCGCGCGAGTACACGTTCGACGTGCTCTTCATCTGGATGGCCGGGTATGCGGCGTTCGCCTGGTTTCCCCTCACCGCCGAGGAGAAGCGCTCGTTCTTCGAGCGCTACCGCCGCTGGCTGGCCGAGGTCGGGCGCTGACACCCGATCTGCTCTCCGGTCTCGGGCCGAGGGGGGCCGAGCACCCCAGCCAACTGCTTTCTTCGGTATCTTGGGGCCGTCCCCGGCGCTGAGCCCGGCAGCTGCTATACAAAGGCCCGCGGATGCCTGACCCACCCTTGCCACCGGACGGACCTATTCCTAAGAATGGTCTGCGAAACCTCGGCCTTGGAGGTGCCCAAGGCCGTATGTTAGGACGTTCGCCGATGTCCCTTAGTCCCGCCGCGTCAGAGCGTCCCGACCAAACGGTAGCTGTCGGGCTGTTGGCGGGCGGCGAGGTGGCCTTCGACCGTATCTTGCGGCGCGTCGACGAGGCGCGCCGGAGCATCTACCTGCGTTGCTTCAGCTGGCGCGACGACGAGACGGGTGGGACCGTCGCCCAGGCGCTGCTCCGCGCCGCCGAGCGCGGCGTGAAGGTCACCATCCTCAAGGACCGCGTGGGGATGCACTACGAGTACCTGGAGGGCGCGAAGCAGAGCTTCTTCCACAAGCGGATCGCCCTGCGGGTTCGACTGCAGACGTGGTTCCTGATGGCCGCGTATGGGCGCTGGGGCTCCTTGCGGCAGCGCCCGAGCGCCCATGCCGACGCCCTGCTGCAGCACCCGAACATCACCGTGCGCCGCGACGACAAGCGCTTCGATCACTCGAAGCTGTGGGTGTTCGACGACGAGCTCGTCATCCTGGGCGGCATGGGGATAGGCGACGACTCGCGGTGGGCGAACGTCGACTTCATGGTGGAGCTGACCGGGCGCGAGGCCGCCGCGCGGCTCGCCGACCGCTACGAGGGCCGCGCCGCGTTCGACCCCGAACGGCGGTTCGACTACTTGTTGCATTCGTTCACCGCCGACGTCCAGGCGGACGACACCCTGCGCGAGCAGAGGCTTCGGCTCATCGCCAGCGCCCGAAAGCGCCTCACCATCGAGATGGCGTACCTCGGCGATCGCGCCTGCGCGCTGGCGCTGGTCGACGCCGTGAATCGCGGCGTGGCCGTCACGCTGTTGACGTCGGCGCGCGCGAACGTGCTCGGCGATCTGAACCTGCGCACTTGCCACGACATCCTCGGGCGCACCCGAAACGCCGACAACCTTCGCGTCTTCCTGCACCCGCGCATGGTCCACGGCAAGGCGATCGTGGTCGACGGTCAGCGGGTCGACATCGGTTCGGCGAACTTCACCCGCCTCTCCCACGGCGGCTACGAGGAGGTCAACCTGTACTGCCAGGACCCGGCGTTCGCGCGCTCCGTCGAGGCGGCGATCGAAGCGGAGATCCTCATCAGCCAGCCGGCCCGTCACCCCGTCCCCCACAGCCCCGTCAACGCGCTCGTCGAGCGCGCCATCAGCGCCTACCAGGCCGCCCGCAAGAAGCACACTGCACGCGCGCCCGTCGAGGAGTGAGCCTCAGAACCGATTCGTGACGGCGAGGAAGGTCATCTTGTCGTTCGTGTCGCGCAGGCGGCTGGTCAGCGTGCGCACGAAGTTCCACAGCAGGTCGTACGCCAGATCGCGATCGACGAAGAGGAGGTCTTCGAGATCCTCCTTCTTGAGCACGAGTAGCTCCGTCGCCTCGTGCGCCTTGGCGTCCGCGGAGCGCGGCGAATCGTCCACCAGCGACATCTCTCCGAAGTAGTTGCCGGTACGGAGGACCGCCAGCGCCTCCTCGCCCATCCCTGGCACCTGCCGGCTGATGCGGACGGCGCCGCTCAGGATCAGGTACATCTTGTCGCCCGCGGCTCCCTCGGAGAACACCGTCGCTCCGAGCGCGTGGTGCTCGCGAACGCCGACGGCGGCGATTCGTCGCAGATAGGCCGGCTGCAGGCCAGCGAAGATGTGAATCTTTGCCAGCAACTCCGCGACGTCGCCGGTTGCCCCTTCGTGCGACGGAACGGGGGCGGGCGGTGGGGCGGCCGTCGACGCGCCCGAGGACGCAAGGGCGGCGGCCTCGGGGGGAATCGAGGCCGCTGACGTACCGTCTTCGCTCACACCGGGATTATGCCACCGCCCTCGTGCGAGAGAAACCGCTCCGCGTCGATTGCGGCCATGCACCCGGTTCCGGCGGCCGTGATGGCCTGGCGGTAGACGTGATCCGCGACGTCGCCGCAGGCAAACACGCCCGCGATGTCGGTCGCGGTCGAGCCGGGCTTGGTGATGAGGTAACCGCTCGGGTCCATGCGCAGCTTGCCCTTGAAGATTTGCGAGTTGGGCTCGTGGCCAATGGCGACGAAGACGCCCCCGATCCTCATGTCGCGCGTGCTGCCGTCGCGCGTGTCGCGCAGGCGCACGCCGGTCACGCCGGGCCGGGGCAGCTCGCCCACGATCTCGTCGACGACCGCGTTCGTGATGAGCTCGACCTTCGGGTTGCGGCGCGCCCGCTCCAGCATGATCCGCGAGGCGCGAAACTCCTCGCGCCGGTGCACGATGCTGACCTTCGTCGCGAACCGCGACAGGAAGTTCGCCTCCTCCATTGCCGTGTCGCCACCGCCAACGACGATGAGGTCGCGGCCCCGGAACAGCGCCCCGTCGCAGGTCGCGCAGGCCGAGACGCCGTAGTTCTGAAACTTCTGCTCCGAGGGCAGACCAATCCACTTCGCCGAGGCGCCGGTGGAGATGATGACCGCGTCGGCCATGACGTCGCCGTCGCTCGCGGTCACGTGGAACGGTCTCGAGGACAGGTCCACGTCGGTCACGTCCGCCGTGCGGACGCGGGTCCCGAAGCGCTCGGCCTGCTCCTTGAACAGGGTCATCAGCTCGGGCCCCTGGACCCCCTTCGGAAACCCCGGATAATTCTCGACCTCGGTCGTGATCATCAACTGCCCGCCGGGGATGGTCATGGGCTCGATGACGGCGCCGCCGCCCTCGAACATGACGGGCTCCAGATTCGCCCGGGCGGTGTAGATGGCCGCGGTGAAACCCGCCGGGCCAGCGCCAATGATGCAGACCTTCACGTGCTGTGTCGTCGCCATGTCAGTTTCTCGTCCTTTTGTTCGATGCTCGTGACCGCTTGGGGGTAACGCGGCCGTCCTCGCGGAGCCAGACGCCGGAGCGCCCCCCCCGCTTCTCGTCCAGTCGGACCGCCAGGATCTCGACGCCTCGCTCGACGCCCTTCACCATGTCGTAGATGGTCAGGGCCGCGGCGCTCGCGCCGACCATCGCCTCCATCTCCACCCCCGTCCGGTCGAAGGCGCGCACGGTCACCCGCACCCGGATACCGGGCAGGCCCTCGTCGGGGTCGAGCGCGACGTCCGTGCCCACGATCCGGACCGGGTGACACAACGGAATCCAATCGGCGGTACGCTTCAGGGCCGCGATGGCGGCGAGGCGCGCGGTGGCCAGCACGGGCCCCTTGGGAGCCCCGCCTGCCTCGCCCCCCGCCATCACCAGGGCCAGCGTCGAAGGCGCCATGCGGACGGCCGCGCTCGCGACGGCCTGGCGCGCGGTTTCGCGCTTGGCTCCCACGTCCACCATCCGGACCTGCCCGCGGGCATTCGTGTGCGAAAGGCGCGACGCCATTCAGGGAATACGTGACCGACACGCACCTCTCGAAATGGCAAGGGGGGTCGACATGGTCTTCACGACGTCCGACGCGGCGCCGTCCGCCGGATCGAAAAATATTCGCCCGAACATAGTAGCGCATCAGCGCTGCTTCGACATCGCCCCACCAACCGACGTGCCCGGCGAGACCCCACCGCAGCATTTGATGTGCCGTCCGTCGGCGAATAGCATCACCGCCTTCCGTGGATTCGCCTGTCGCCCCCTCATCTCCGAAGCCAGCGGGCAGCTTCTTCGACCGTTTCTCGGATACGCAGATGAGCGTCGGGATCATCCTGCTGGGGCTCGCGCTCTACATCCCCTTCGCCGGGACCTACGGGCTCTCCGATCCGTGGGAGACGCACTACGGCGAGGTGGCCCGCCAGATGGCCGTGCGGGGCGACTACATCAGCCTGTGGTGGCCCGGCGCGCCCATCGATCAGGACCATTTCTGGTCGAAACCCGTGCTGTCCTTCTGGATCATGAGCCTGTTCATGCGACTGTTCGGTGTCGCCCACGGCGGCCCGGGCGCGATCGCCCTGGGGACGCGGGCCGAGTGGGCCATGCGCTTGCCGTTTTGCCTCATGGGCGTGCTCGGGATCTGGGCGATTTACCTCTGCGTGTCCCGCTTCGTCAGCCGTCGAGCGGGGGTGCTGGCGGCGGTGGTGCTCGCGACCTCCCCGCTCTACTCGCTGGTCGCCCGCCAGGCGATGACGGACATGGCGTTCGTCGGTCCCATGACCATGGCGCTTGCACTGGGCTTCCTGGCGTTGTTCGACGACAGCGACGACGCTCGCGAGCTGCCACGGCGGACGTGGCGGGGGCTCTCCTGGCCCCATCATGGGCTCTATTTCACCGCGGCGGGAGCGTTCGTGGCGGCGACGTTGCCGCAGCTCATCGTCAATTCGATTCAGCTCTCCTGGCCCGTTCACCTGGGCAGGCACACGCTGACGATCCCCGGCGTGGTGGTGATGTCGCCGTATGTCGCGGCCTTCGTGGGGGTTCTGAGATGGTCCGCGCGCATGCGGGCCAAGCCTCCGCTGTACCTGATGCTGGCCGCCACGCTGTGTGGGCTGGCGACGCTGGCGAAGGGCCTGGCCGGGCTGGGTCTGCCGGTGATCATCTTCCTCGTCTACCTGCTGTTCACCTGGAACTGGAGGCGCCTCGACCGTGCGCAGGTCCCCGTCGGCATCGCGCTGGCGTTCGTCGCGTGCGCGGTGGTCGCGGTCCCCTGGCACCACGCGATGCTCGTGCGCCATGGCTTTCCCTTCTGGGACGAGCTCTACGGAGACAACCACTGGCGCCGGTTGGTCACGGGGAGACACGGCGATCGGGGGACGTTCGAGTACTTTCTCCGCGAGCTGGGCTACGCGATGCTGCCGTGGGTCGGGATTGCCCCCGCGGCGCTCGCGACCGCGGCGATGCGGCCGCTCCGCAACCCGGGACGGCAGGCCCTGCTGTGGTTCGGGGCCATCTGGTTCGTGGCGGGGTACGCGCTCGTCTCTCTGTCGGTGACCAAGTTCCACCACTACATTCTTCCCGCGATTCCCGGCCTGGCCATCGTCGTGGGATTGACCCTGGACGACTGGCTGTCGCGTCGGGCCGTGCGGACCGCCATCGTGGCGGCGTGTCTGGGCGTCGGGTTGTGGGCGGTCGTCACCGCGGACCTCATCGACGCCAAGAACGCCGCCCAGCGCTTCATCTGGCTGTTCTCATACGACTATATCAACTCCCCGAAGGGCAGGCCGTGGCCGGAAGCGCTGGATTTTCGGCGCGCGATGGTCGGATTCTCGGCGGCGTTCGCGGCGGCGATGGGCTGCTTCGTGTGGCAACGGGCGCGCCGGGCCGCCACGGCGGGGCTGTGCCTGCTGGCGCTTGCGTTCACGTACTACCTGCTCGACCACTACATGCCCGCCACGGCGGCCTACTGGTCGCAGAAGCACCTCGTCGCGACCTACTACAAGACCCGACGCTCGCCGCTCGAACGCCTGCTCGTGTGGCAGATGTACTGGCGCGGAGAGAACTTCTACACCGCGAACGAGATCTACGAGGGCCCGAAGGAGGAGCGCACCGTCTTCCTCGGCGACAAGAACGTCGAGAACCTCAAGGAGTGGGTCGGCCGTCACCGCGGTCGGCGCGCGTTCCTCCTCGTGGAGCGCAGCCGCTACGGTCAAGTCCCGGCGATGTTCCCCGAGAGCACCCGGCAGTCGATTCACATCATCGACGACGGAAACATGAAGTTTGTCCTGGCGCAGGTCGATCTCTGACAGCTGGGACAGGCTAGGGTAGCGCGCGGAACGCGTTCAGCATGCGCGCGATGGCACGGCCGCCGAGGTCCTTCTTGTCCCTGTCCGCGAGCGCCAGCATTGTCCGCCGCTGGTGAAGGACCACGGCCGTCTCCACGTTGACGGTGTCCCATTCGTGTTGTACCCGACCTTCGCCCTGCGCGAGGGCAGCATCGGTCTCGTACTCGCAGATCAACAATTCGACGGCGGCTACCTGACCGGAGACACAGTGGTCCGCGCTCCAATTGGCGGGCTCCACGTTCTTGACGCCGCCGACGTCGAAGCCACCCTCCTTGAGCGCGGCCAGGACCTCGTCGGTGCTGGCGGTTCCACCCACATGGGAGTGCCGGCATCCCACCAACGTCACGACGACAGTCGCGGCGAGGATCCCCAGGAAGCCCCAGCCTCGCGTTCGATCGAGTGCCAGGATGCTCATGGCTGCTCCGCTGCGGCCTTCGGCGCCTTCGCGGCGCGCGCCGCCGCCTTCGCCCTACCCGGTCTCGCGGTGGCAGTCACGGGGGCGGGCGCGGATGTCGCTGGGCCTGTATCGAACGGGTGGTACCCAGGTGGGGCGGCGCTGACGCTGACCTTCGGGGGCGTGTAACTGGCGATGCCATGGACCTCATTGACCCAAATGCGGGCCGGGTCGGAGGGCGGCGGAGGCCCGATGTACCAATACACGCCGTCCTTCTGAACCATCGCGGGCGATGGAGACGGCGGCGTCGCGTGGAAGTGGGGACCGGCGATGTAACAAAAGATCGGTGGAGCTTCCGTCGCCCCGTCGGTCCCGATGGTGAGGGGATGTGGACCGAAGTATCCGAACCTGGGCCCGTCGTAACCGAGGGCGACCGGATCGCCCACGAAGACGTTCTCGCCGTTCTTCAGCACGACGTAGACGCGCATATCCGGGGGTGTCACGCGGTGCAGGTGGAGGGCGTCGACGTAACAGTAGGCGCCCTGGTGAGGCGACAGAGGATGCATCCCGCGGTACCGGACCATCGCGCCGTCGGCCCTCGACCTCGAGGCCGCAGCGACCAGAAGGACGAGCGCGAGCAGGAGGGTTCCCGGCGCGCGGGCGGCCTCCTTCGAGCGCTTGGGGCAGGTTCGGCCCGATTGCACCCGAAGCGCTTCCCAGAATCGAGACCGTCCCATTGTCAGCGGCGCAGAATACCGCAGACCAGAGGCCCGCGGAACCCCGACAAACGAAAGGGCCCGGAGCGTTTCCGCTCCGGGCCCTCTTCACTTACTGATTTCGACTGTCGGGCGCGTCTACTTCAACGCAACCGGGCAGGTCGTCGGGGCTCCGCCAGCGCAGATACCCCACGTGGTCGCATCATCGTTGCCCTGCGGTGAGGCCGACAGCGCCGACGAGTAGTCGCTGCCGGAGATGATGGTGCCGCTGTTCCACTTCACGCCGTACGCGTGGACATGGACCAAGCTGACCCCGGTGTTCGTCGTGGCCGTGCCCGGAATCGCCAGGCCCAAGCTCGCCGCCGTGCTGGAGTAACCAGCCAGCGTGTTCGGCGAAGCCGCCGCCGAGCAACGCATGGTCAGATCCACACCGACGATGGTGCCGTCGCTGCTGATGTCCCAATCGCCGTCCGGGGGTGTCCCGTCCGCCGACGTGCTGATGCGCTGAGGAAGTCCGAACGACAGCTGGGAGCGACCGTTGCAGCTGATCGTGTTGCCCAGGAAGCTCGACATCCGGATGCGCGTGCAGATGGTGTGACCCGTCGAGGTGACCGAAGGATCCTCGCAGCCGATGTCGCTCACGGCCAGCGCCCTCGTCCCGGCGGTGTTCGTCCGGGTGAAGTTGCTGGGCGCGAAGTACACGCCGCCGCTGACAGGCTCTTGGCCGGCCGGAGGCACCACGGTCAGGTTGCCAGTCACCAGGTTGTTCTGGAGGCTGACCTCGGTGACGTCGTCCACCGCGAAGGCTGGATCGAAGTCGCGAGCTTCCGTCACGTAGATGCCGACGCCCGTGTTGTTCTGGACGCTGGTGTTCTTGACGAAGGCGGAGATCTTACCGCCGACGTTGGTGCGACCGCCGAAGATACCCAATGGAGCGGGCGTCTCGGCCCCGGCTGCTGTAGCCGTCGCCGAGGTGCCGGCCTTCGTCCCCACGATCGGTCCACCGACCGCGCCAGCGCGGGCGTTGCCGACGATGTCGTAACCGGTGCCGACGCCGCAGGTGCGGACGCCGTCGCCGGTCGCCGCCGTGCGTCCGACGAGGTCGTCGTCGCCGCCCGAGAGCGTGATGCCGCAACCCGTGTTGCCGCTGACCTTGCTATTCGCCAGGTTCACCAGGAAGCCGGTGTTGTTGCCGCTGATCTGGCTGCGCTGGATGTCGATACCGCCGGTCCCGTCCGGGAAGGACGTGAAGGCGCTACCGGCGATCGGCGTACCGTTGCCGGTCACCGCGATGGTGTCGAGAGCGACCGGAGCGACGTCGCGGATGAGGATACCGAGACGGCCGTTGTTGGTGAACGAGGCACCGTTGATGCTGATCCGGGCGAGCGGATCGTTCGGGTCGGTCCCCGCCAGGGCGAGCGACGAGAAGACCTGGAGGCCGTCTCGCAAGTTCGCGGTGACGATGACGTTGGTTCCGGTCGAGAGCACGTGACCGTTGTTGACGATGACGCCGTCGACGTAGTTCGTGACCTTCGTGTTGTCGGCGATGGTCAGACGAGGCGTCGTCGTGCTGGCTGCCGGAGCCGTCAGGCTCAGACCGGCCAGCGAGCGCTCGGCGCCATTGCCCACCACGATGCCGGCGGTGGCCGTCTGGTTCGCGAGCGGCGTGACCACGTCGATGAGGGTCGGCGCTGCCGCCGTGCCCGTGAGGGTGACGTTACCAGCGACGGTCGTGCTGACCTGCTGCACGCTGACGCCGGTCCAGCCGGTGACGCCGGTGATGTGCGTCCCGGTGACGGTCGTCAAGCCACCAGTGGCCAGGACGCCCGTGCCGGCGCCGGTGGTGCCAGCTCCGGAGATCGTGCCCTGGTTGATGTTGACGCCCTTCGCCGCGGGGGTGTTGGACGACAGGATCCAGTAGCCGGTGAAGGCTCCCGGACCATTTCCAAGGACGTCCACGCCGGTGACGGTCGCCGTGCCGTTGAACACGTGCACGCCAACACCGTTCGAGCCGAGCCGCAGGTTGTGCGGGTTGGCAGCGCCGCCGCCGTCGGTGGCCGCATCGTTGGTGACGGTCAGGATGTTGCCAGCGTCGGAAGCCGCGAGGCCGGGGCCGACAATGCCGTTCGATTGGCCGTTGGTGCCGACCTCGACGTTGACCTGGGTGGAGCCGCCGGAGAGGCTGACATTCAGGTGGTTCGCGACGAGGCTCGCCGTGGTGCCGGCGAACGCGTCGGTGGCGTGGTCGAGGACGATGCCGCGCGACGTGCCGCTGCCGCCGACGATCGAGAGGAAGTCAGCCTGCACCGCGGACTGCCCCTGGATGAGGAAGGCGGTCTGGTTGTTGGTCGCCGGAGCCCCGGAGTTCGCGGTCCCGCCGATGGCCTTGCTCAGGATGAGCACCTGATTCAGCCGCTGCGTGAGCGGAGCGACTGCCGGGGTGCTCGTGTAGCCACCCGTGATGGGCGTGACGACGACGGCAACCACGTTCGCGCCGGCGTTGACGGCCGTCGGGTTCGTGGCGCTGGCGTCGATGGTGTAGCCCTCGACGAACGACTTGTCGCTCAGGTAGACGGCGTAGCCCGCGCCCGTCGTCGTATCGACGTCGATGACGTAGTGGAGCGGGTTGAAGCTGCCAACATCGCTCGTGTACAGGTGGACGCCTGGCGGGATCACCATCGGGAAGATCTCGCAAGAGTTCGCGGCGTTGCAGTTCGGGAGCGAGGGCGAGCCCTGCTTGGTCCGGAAGTGCACGTTGCTGGAGGTCGTGTGCTGCGCGATGACCTCGGTGACGCCCTTCTGAGCGAGCGCGGTGGTCAGCGTGCGGAAGCGGCAAGCGGCCGGGAACTGGGCGCCCGTCGGCTGGCCGGTCATGAACGTCGACATCTCCGGATCCGGATCGACGTAGTACTGGTTCGCCACCGTCGGGGCCTTGCAGACGCAAGCCGGGAGGGAGGTCACGGGATCCGTGCCACCGGTGAGCTGCTGGACCGCGCAGCCCGTGGTGATTTGCCACGTGTTGCACGAGCCGGCGCCCGTCGACTTGCAGGTCAGGACCGCATCGTCAGCGGCAGATCCGATACGCTTGGCAGCCGTCGCATCGGCGGCGGAGCAGCCGGTGCCCACCAGCTTGATGGTCTTTCCGGTCTGGTCGGCCAACCCAGGCGTGCAGCCGCAGGCCGTGCCGGCCGTCACGATGGTCGCGGTCGTCGCCGTTTGGCAGGTCGTGCCAGCCGCGCAGGCCGCGCCCGAGGTGACCGTGAAGCAGCCATCCGCTCCCTGGTTGCAGCTCGAGTGCGTCGCACCACCCTCGGTCGGGCAGAAGTCGCCCGCGGTCGCGGGGGTGCCGCAGAGAGGATCGTTGTTGCACACGCAGGTGCCATTCGTTGCATTGCAGGTCTGGCTCGCGCTGCACTGGGCAGGCTGCCCCGGGGTCGTTCCCCAGAAGGGACAATGCGTGGTCGGGTCGGCCTGACAGGACTGAGGGGCTCCCGCGTTGCAGCGGAACGCGCCCACGACACATACGACGGTCTCGCCGCCGCAAACATTACCGCCGACACCCGCAGCGCCGCCGCCGCCCGTGCCAGGAGTCCCAGCAGTGCCGCCAGTGCCGCCCGTGCCAGGTGTACCAGCCGTGCCGCCTGTACCAGTGCCGCTGCCGGCCGCGCCAGCAACGCCGCCAGCGCCGCCTGTCGCGGCGGCGCCAGCCGAGCCGCCCTTGCCGGCTGAGCCACCTGCGCCGCCCTTGGCGCCTGATCCTCCCACGGCTCCGGCGCCTGCGGCGCCTCCATGGCCACCGGCTCCGCCGGTGCCGCTGCTAGAGCCGCCGCATCCGACGACCCCTAGCGCCACAATCGCTGTCAATGAGATGAAGTAATTCGAAGACAATTTAACTTTGAACACGCTGAACCTCCCCGGGTAGGTTTTTCCGGCCGTGGCAGTCTCCTAGAACCGAAAAGTTTTGTCAACTCCTTCGACATGTTTTTTCCCGGGTGGTTTTCCGTCGGAGAGGTCACATTTCCGGAACGCAAACAGGGCGGCGCGCCCGGAAGTCGCGCCGAGGGGGGGCCGGTGGGCCTTCCGGAGGCACCGGCGCTGTCCGATTCTCGCGGAGCCCGATTGACGGGCTTTGCGACCGATGGCAGTATCGCGCGCCCTTGCGTTCTAGGAACGAAGGCTGGCGAAGTTCCCCGGAGATTCGTGCTGAAAGCGCTCACAATATTTAGCGGCAACGCGAACCGCGAGCTCGCGCAGTCGATCTGCAGGTATGTGGATACCCCCCTCGGGGACGCCGAGGTCACGCGCTTCGCCGACGGGGAGATCTACGTCGAGATCAAGGAGAACGTCCGGGGCGTCAACTGCTTCGTCGTCCAGCCGACCTGCTCTCCGGTCAACGACAACCTCATGGAGCTGCTGGTCATGATCGACGCGCTCAAGCGCGCGTCGGCCGGCACCATCGTCGCCGTGATCCCCTACTTCGGCTACGCGAGGCAGGATCGCAAGAGCAAACCGCGCACCCCGATCAGCGCGCGCCTGGTCGCCGATTTGCTCACCGCCGCGGGCGTCGATCGCGTGCTGGCGATCGATCTGCACGCCGGGCAGATCCAGGGCTTCTTCAGCATCCCCGTCGATCATCTCTACGGCATGCCGGTGTTGATGGAGTACATGCGCAGCCGCTTCACGAGCGATGCCGTCATCGTGTCGCCGGACGCGGGCGGCGTCGAGCGCGCGCGGGCGTACTCGAAGCGCCTCGGCGCCAGCCTGGCCATCATCGACAAGCGGCGCCCCGCGCCGAACGTCAGCGAGGTGGTGAACATCATCGGCGATGTCCGCGGGCGGGACGCCATCATCGTCGATGACATGGTCGACACGGCGGGCACCCTGTGCGCGGCCGCGCAGGCCGTCATGGATCAGGGCGCGCGCGCCGTGTTCGCCTGCGCGAGCCACGGGGTGCTGTCGAATCCGGCGCTCGACCGGATCATGGCCTCGCCATTGAAGGAGCTGATCATCACCGACACGGTGACCCCGCGCGTCGCCGTGAAGGAGTGCCCCAAGATTCGCATCCTCTCGGTGGCCCGCTTGCTGGGCGAGGCCGTCAAGCGGATCCACCACGGCGACTCGATCAGCTCGCTCTTCATATAGTAGATAGCTCTCGTCAACGGCAATCGGTACGCTCCACGAAAAGGAAATCGACATGGACACGGGTTTGAATTTTGCGAAGGTCAGCGTCGAGGTCAGGCAGCAGCGCGGCAAGGGCGGCGCCCACAAGGTCCGCGCGGCCGGCAAGGTCCCGGGCGTGCTGTACGGCAGGCGCGCCGACCCCGTCGCCGTGTCGCTCGACGCCCGGTTGTTGGTGAAGGCGCTCGACAAGGACAGGCGCCGCAACACCGTGTTCACGCTGACGCTCACCGGAGGGGCCGCCACCGAGGAGGTCACCGCGATGATCAAGGACGCGCAGATCGATCCGATCTCGCAGGCCCTGATGCACGTCGATTTCTTGCGGGTGGACCTGGATCAGGAGGTCCACGTGACGGTGCCCCTGGCCCTCGTGGGCAAGGCGGTCGGCGTCGTCAACGGCGGGCAGCTGCACCAGAGCATGCACGTGTTGTCGATCGCGGCGAAGCCGGCGGCGATTCCCACCAAGATCGAGGTGGACGTGTCCGGGCTGGACATCGGCGAGGCCGTCCACGTCAGTGATTTGAAGCTGGCGCAGGGCATTCGCGCGCTCATCGACGCCAAGGAAGCCGTGGCGTCGGTGGTGGCGCCCAAGGCCGAGAAGGTCGAGGCGGAGGCCGCTCCGGTCGAGGGCGCTGCGCCCGCCGCGGACGCCGCCGCCGGGGACAAGGCGGCAGCCGGTGGAGACAAGGCCGCCGCGGGCGCGGCTGGCGCCAAGGGTGGCGACAAGGCCGCCGCGGCTCCCAAGAAGGAGGAGAAGAAGAAGTAGTCGTCGTCTGGCCGTGCTGTTTCACCGACGGGGAATCGCGACGTGTGGCTGCTGGTTGGCCTGGGAAATCCAGGCACGGAATACGTGGACACGCGCCACAACCTCGGATTCCACGTCGTCGATCTCGTCGCCCAGCGGACCCGCGCCCCAGCGGCGCGCGCCAAGCTGGGCGCCGAGATCGCCGAAACACGCATCGGCGGAGAGCGGGTTCTTCTCTGCAAGCCCATGGAGTACATGAACGTCAGCGGGCAGCCGGTGGTGCGCGTCGCCAGCTTCTGGAAAGTAGCGGCAGGGCAGACGGTCGTGGTTCATGACGACCTGGATCTGCCCTTCGGGCGGCTGAAGCTGGCCGCGGGCGGCGGGCACGGAGGCAACAACGGCGTGCGCTCGATCCTGACCGAGTGGGGCACGCCTGATTTTCACCGCGTGCGGATGGGCATCGGGCGGCCGGCGTCGGGGCGCGACGCCGCGAACCACGTGCTCGGCGGGTGGAGCGCGGCGGAGCGCGCGGAGCTGCCCGAATTTTTCGCGCGCGCCGCCGACGCGGCCGCGTGCATCGTCACCGACGGCATCGGGGTGGCGATGAATCGATTCAACGGAAGCGCGGGTCGAAAGCCCGCCAAGGGAGACACCACCTGAATGGTCTGGTGGGTCTCCTCTCCTTGCCCGTAGCAGACGCTGCGGGCCTCACGTCCAGAGGGAGATGACGAAATGGCAGAAGCACGATACGGGTCGAGCCGGGACATTCCCGGACGAAAGCGCGAATACGAAACCATCTACATCCTGCGGCCCGACATCGCCAACGAGGCGGTGGGGGCCGTGAACACCAAGATCCGCGGGGTCATCGAGGCTGGCGGCGGCACCTTGCTGAAGGTCGAGAACTGGGGCAAGCGCAGGCTTGCCTACGAGGTTCAAAAGCAGATGAAGGGGATGTACCTCTTCTTCTCGTACCTCGGCACGGCCGGGCTGCTCGAGGAAGTGGAGCGCAACCTGCGCCTCACTGATTCGGTCATCCGGGTCTACTCGGTGAAGATCGCCGAGAACGTCGACGCGGCGACCCGCACCTCGGAGGTGACCGACGAGACGTTCGCCAAGGCCGCCACCCCGCGGCCCGACGAGGAAGAGATCGCCACCGGCCAGGCGGACCTGCGCGCGGTCTTCGGCGACGACGAAGACGGCGCGTTCGACTTCGAAGAAGCGGTGTTCGGCACCGACAGCGACGGCCCCCTCTGAGGACACGGAGAAAACAATCATGTCAATGGAAAGAGACGAACGACGAGGCGGCGGAGCGGGCGGCGCGGCGACGGACGAGCGCGGCGACAAGAAGCGGAGCCTGGGCCGGCGCAAGCAGTGCAAGTTCTGCGGCGACGACGGTCTGAAGATCGACTACAAGGACCAGGCGCTGCTGAAGTACTTCATCACCGACCGTGGAAAGTTGGTTCCGCGGCGGATCTCCGGGAACTGCGCCAAGCACCAGCGCGAGATCGCGACCGCGATTCGTCGCGCCCGCATGATCGCGTTGATGCCCTTCGCGGTGACGGGAGCGTAGGCCATGCAAGTCATTTTGCGCGAAGACATGGCGAACCTCGGCAAGTCCGGCGAGGTCGTCACGGTGAAGCCGGGATACGGGCGCAACTACCTCATCCCGCACGGTCTGGCCGTGACGGCGACGAAGGCGGACGTGGCGCGGGTGGCCCACGAGAAGCGCGTCATCGCGGCGCGAAACGCGAAGCTGGCGAAGGACGCGCAGGCGGAGGCTGACCGGCTGAACCAGGTCAGCGTCTCGATTGCCGTCGCGGTCGGAGACGAGGACAAGCTGTTCGGCTCGGTCACGGCGAAGGACATCGTCGAGGCGTACCGGGAGAAGGGCGTGGCCGTCGACTCGAAGAAGCTGGTGCTCGGCGAGCCGATCAAGGCGCTGGGCCTGGCCGAGGTCCCGGTGAAGCTGTCCCACGGCGTCACCGCGACGCTGAAGGTCTGGGTGGTCAAGAAGGAGTAGCCAGTGCGCGGCCCCCGGGAGCTCGTGACCAGCCCGTCCTTGCGGGATGGGCGCGCGCTTTCGGGGGTGCCGTATTGAACCGCAGGTGCACGCGACCCCGAGCGAAGGCGACTCGACCTTCGCGCGGCGCCAACGTCGCCGCTCGGCTGGGCGCCGCGGGCCGCTTGAACCTTTTTGCGGCGCGTAGCCTGGCAATCGACATCAACCGCAGGCTACGCGCCGCAAAAAGGCACGCGCGACCACGGCGCCCGTTGCAGACGCAGCACCCGATTCGCGCGTAACCCGGAGCCGGCGCGACCAGGAGCGCCCACGCGCGGCGCCAACGTCGCCGCTCGTGTGGGCGCCGCGGGCCGCTTGAACCTTTTTGCGGCGCGTAGCCTGGCGATCGACATCAACCGCAGGCTACGCGCCGCAAAAAGGCACGCGCGACCACGGCGCCCGTTGCAGACGCAGGACCCGATTCGCGCGTAACCCGGTGCCGGCGCGACCAGGAGCGCCCACGGGCGCGCCAACGTCGCCGCTCGTGTGGGCGCCACGGCGCCCGCTGCAGACGCAGCACCCGATTCGCGCGTAACCCGGATCGGGCGCGACCAGGAGCGAGGAAGCTGGTTTCGTGCCCGGAAGCCGGCCCGGAAGCCGGCCAAGCAGCCCGCCGTCAGAATTCGTCCTGTGAGATCGGAATCGCGATCCGCGCGATCGTACCAGGCGTAGACTCTTCGGTTCACCATGCTTGAAGTTGTGTCTTCGCAACCTTCGCATCGCTTGCCGCCGCACAACCTGGAGGCTGAGAAGTCGGTGCTGGGCGGGGTGTTGATCAAGCCCAGCGTGTTCGATGAGGTCGCCACCACGCTGCAGATCGACGACTTCTTCCTGCCTGCGCACCGGGAGATCTTCGAGGCGATGCTGGCCATCGACAAGCGGCAACAACCGCTCGACGTCATCGCCGTCGCGGACGAGCTGCGCGTCCGGGGCATGATCGTTCGCCTGGAGGGGGGGGAATCGTACCTGCTGGCGCTGTCCAACAGCGTCCCGACCGCGGAGAACGTGAACCACTACGCGCGGCTGGTGAAGGAGAAGGCCACCCTGCGCCGCCTCATCGCGGCGTGCGCCGAGATTCAGTCCCGTGCCTACGGCGACTTCGGGCAGTTCGAGGAGTTTCTGGACGAGGCCGAGACGCAGATCTTCAAGGTCGCCCAGCAGAACCGCCGGGAGAGCTACTCCTCCGCCACGGACATCATGGAGGAGGTCCTGCACAACATCGAGGTGCGGGCTGCCGAAAGAAAGGCAGTGACGGGCGTACCCACGGGCTTCACGAAGCTGGACGAGATCACGGCGGGCTTGCAGCGCGAGAACCTGATCATCGTCGCGGCGCGCCCTGGCGGCGGCAAGACGTCGTGGGCGGTCAATGTCGCCGTGCACGCGGCCATGCGCAAGATCCCCGTCCTGATCTTCTCGCTGGAGATGTCGAAGTACGAGCTGATGGAGCGCATGCTGTCCGCCGAGGCGCGCATCGACTCGGGCAAGATCAAGCGCGGCTTCCTCGAGTATTCGGACTGGAAGAACAAGATTCATCCGGCGAGCAAGAGCCTGGCCGAGGCGCCGATCCTCATCGATGATTCGTCGGCGATCTCGATCATGGAGATACGCGCCAAGGCGCGACGATTCCGCGGCGACAATCGATACTTCCCGCCGCAAGCTCCCGGGCCCGACGGCCGTCCCCCGCAGCCTCCGCTCGGGCTGATCGTGGTGGACTACTTGCAGCTCGCGCGCGGCGGCGGCGGCAAGCGCGACGAGAATCGCCAGCAGGAGATCGCCGAGATCTCCCGGGGGCTGAAGGCGCTGGCAAAGGATCTGAAGCTGCCGATCATCGCGGTGTCACAGCTGAACCGCGAGGTCGAGAAGCGCGAAGGGAAGCCGAAGCTCTCCGATCTGCGGGAGTCGGGCGCGATCGAGCAGGACGCGGACATGATCCTGTTCATTCACCGCGAGGATCAGGGGGACGGGCAGAGCGCCGCGCCCACGTCCACCTCCGAGATCATCGTGGGGAAGCACCGCAACGGCGCCACGGGCTCGTTGAAGGTGACGTTCATCCGCGAATACACCAAGTTCGAGAACTACGCGGATGAGCCGGAATACTAGGCGCGGGGGGATGCAGCATCCCCCCACGAGCCCCCCCCGGATCCACCTGGCGGCGCCGGCGCGGCGAAGCCGCGCCTCTCGTCGCCAAACGCGCTCCCTGCGGTCGCTCTGGCGCTGCGGCGAATACTTGGGTGGTGGATGAAGATGCGGGCGGTGATCTTGGTGGCGGATGGGGTGGGATGTGGGGGGGCGCCGGATGCGGGGGCGTACGGGGACGCGGGGGCGGACACGTTGGGGAACCTGGCGCGGCGGGTGGGCGGGCTGCGGTTGCCGAACCTGGGGGCGCTGGGCCTGGGCAACTTGACTGAGATCGCGGGCGTCCCGGGGGAGGCGAAACCGCGTGCCGCCTGGGGCACGATGGTGGAACGGTCGGCGGGGAAGGACACGATCACCGGCCACTGGGAGATGACGGGGCTCGTGACGACGAAAGGCTTCGCGACTTTTGCCGACGGATTTCCGCCGCGCATCACCGACGAGCTCGCGCGGGTCGCGGGGCGCGCCCTGATCGGGAACAGGGCCGCCTCGGGGACGGCGATCATCGAGGAGCTCGGCCCGGAGCACATGCGGACCGGCGCGCTGATCCTGTACACGTCGGCGGACTCGGTGCTACAGCTCGCCGCCCACGAGGAGGTGGTCCCCCTCGACGAGCAATACCGGATTTGCCTGGCGGCGCGCGCGCTCGCCGATCGGGAGCGCATCGGACGGGTGATCGCGCGGCCGTTCATCGGAGCGCCAGGCGCGTTTCGGCGCACCTACAACCGACGCGACTTCACGGCGGTGCCTCCCGCGCCGACCTTGTGCGACGTGTTGACCGCCGCCGGGATTCCGGTGGTGGGCGTCGGGAAGATCAGCGACATCTTCGCCGGGCGCGGCATCAGCGAATCGCTCCACAGCGAGGGCAACACTGACGGCATGCGCCTGACGCTCGAGGCGCTCGGCCGGATGAAACAAGGTCTGCTCTTCGTGAACCTCGTCGACTTCGACATGGTGTTCGGCCACCGCAACGACTGCCCGGGCTTCGGGGGGGCGCTGGAGGCGCTCGACGCCTGGCTCCCGGCGCTCGAGGCGGCGCTTGGCCCCGATGACGTCGTGTTCGTCACCGCCGACCACGGCAACGACCCCACGAAGCACGGCACCGATCACACGCGCGAGCGCGCGCCCCTGCTGTCGTTCGGTCCCGGCATCGCGGCGACGCCGCTCGGGCAGCGCGCCTCGTTCGCCGACCTCGGCCAGACCATCGCGGCGGCATTCGGCGTCGGGCGGCTCGCGCACGGCGACAGCTTCTGGGAGGCGATCCGCTCGTGACGGGTCCGCGGTCGTGAGCGCCCCGCCCCTCCCCGTCACCGCCTGGATCGCCCACAAGCGCGACGGCGGCGAGCTGGATGATGCCGCGATCCGCGCGCTCATCGCGGGCGCGACCACGGGCCGCATCCCCGACTACCAGCTCGCGGCGTTGTTGATGGCCATCGTCTGGCGGGGCTTGACCGCGCGCGAGCTCGCGACCTGGCTCGACGCGATGATCGCCTCCGGTGACCGCATGCGCCTCGACGGCATCGCCGGCGTGAAGGTCGACAAGCACTCGACGGGCGGCGTCGGCGACAAGATCTCGATTTGCCTCGCGCCCCTCGTCGCCGCCTGCGGCGTTCCGGTGCCCATGATGTCCGGCCGCTCGCTCGGTCACACGGGCGGCACCCTGGACAAGCTCGAGGCCATCCCCGGCTTTCGCACGGCCCTCACGCCGCGCGCCTTCGCCCGGGTGCTGGGCGAGACAGGCCTCGTGCTCGCGGGCCAGAGCGCCCGCCTCGCGCCAGCGGATCGGCTGCTCTACGCGCTCAGGGACGCGACCGCGACGGTCGAATCGATTCCGCTCATCGCGTCCTCCATCCTCTCGAAGAAGATCGCCGAGGGAGCCGACGCCTTGGTGATGGACGTGAAGGTCGGCCTCGGGGCCTTCTTCTCCGACAGAGCCCGAGCGCGCGCCCTTGCACGAACCATCGTCGCGCTGGGCAACCGCGCGGGCCTGAAGACCGTGGCGCTCCTGACCGCGATGGACGAGCCCATCGGGATGGCGATCGGGAACGCCTGCGAGGTGGCGGAGGCGGTCGACGTGTTGCGCGGTGGCGGTCCAGCCGACACGCGGGCGCTCACCGTCCGCCTCGGCGCGGAGATGCTGTTGCTCGGCAAGCGTGCCCGCGACCTCCCCGACGGCAGCCGCCAGATCGAGGCGGCGATTGGCTCGGGCGCGGGCCTCGAGCGCCTGCGCGCGTGCGTCCTCCTTCAGGGCGGCGACGTGCGCGTGATCGACGACCCCCGCCGGTTGCCTCGCGCCCGCCATGAGGTGGTGATTCGCGCGAAGTCGCGGGGCTTCCTGGTGACCGTTCACGCGGGGGACCTCGGTCGGGCCGCCACACGCCTCGGCGCCGGCCGCCTCCGAAAGGAGGATGTCGTCGATCCAGGCGTCGGCATCCTGCTCCATGGCAAGCAGGGCGACGCCCTCGAGCGAGGCGCCGCGCTCGCCACCGTGCGCTTCGCCGATCCGGCGCGGTTCGCCGCCGTGCGGCCGCTCATCGAAGGCGCGTTCGTCGCGGGGGCGGAGAAGCCCAGACGAAGCGGTCGCCTCTTCCTCGAGCGGATCGCATGATGCCCGCCGCCGCCGTCCCGGCCGAGGGGTAGTCGAAGGCGGGACCGGATGATAGGCTGGCAACCGCGTGGCGCAGCTTGAATTCGACGATCGCGGGCAGGGAGATGCGGTGGTGTTGTTGCCGCCGTTCCCGTTCGATCGGCGCATCTGGTCCGCGAACGCTCCCGCGATCATCGCCGCAGGCTTCCGCGTCATCACCCTCGATTATCCGGGGTTCGGCCCCACGGCGTCCCCCGCGGCACCCTCGGACGTCGCGATCGCGGCAATAGCCGCCAGCACGTCCGCGCTCCTCGACGCGCGAGGTGTCGCGCGCGCGACGTTGGTGGGGATCTCCATGGGTGGCTACGTTGCGCTCGCCTTCGCCGCCCTGTTCCCAGAGCGGCTGTCGGCGCTCGTCCTGGTGGACACGCGCGCGTCGGGGGACACGCCCGCCGCCCGGCAGGGGCGGGCGCAGGCCCTCGACACGCTCGGCAGCCGGGGCGTCGGCGCGTACCTCGCGCAGTCGCTGCCGCGCCTCCTCGACGCCGCCGCATCGCCCGCGATGCGGGCGGCGACGCGCGCCCTCGCCGTGGAGCGGCCGGAGGCGCTGGCGTCGGGGATCGCGGCGCTTCGCGATCGCCGCGACCGGGCGGCCGACGCGCTCCGGATCACCTGCCCGACGCTGGTGCTCGTCGGAGCGGGCGATCAGGTCACCCCCCCGGCCGAGATGCGCGCGCTCGCGGACGCCATCGCCGGAGCGCGCTTCGTCGAGCTCCCCGGCGCCGGACACCTGACGAACCTGGAGGCGCCCGCGGCCTTCAATCGAGAGGTCGTCACGTTCCTCGGCGCCCTGCCGCGCACCGTCGCGGGCGAGGGAAGGTCGTGAAGGTCTTCGCCTCGCTCACCGAGCGCGTGCGCGCCGCCGCCGCCGCCCTCTCCGAGCGCCTCGACGCCGACGGGGTCGAGACCGCGGTGATCCTGGGCTCCGGGTTGGCGTCCGTGGCCGACCGCGTGGAGGGGGCCAGGTCCGCGCCGTATGCCACGCTGCCGGGCTTCCCGGGGACCACCGTCGCCGGCCATCCGGGGCGGGTCGTCGCGGGGACCATCAGCGGCCAGAAGGTGCTGTTTCTGTGTGGCCGCGTTCATGGATACGAGGGCTACGACGCGAGCGAGGTGGGCTTCGGGGTGCGCGTCGCCGCCGCGCTCGGGGCCCGCACCCTGATCGTCACGAACGCGTCCGGCGGGGTCGATGCGAACCTCAAGCCCGGCGAGATCGTCCTCATCTCGGATCACGTCAACCTCACCGGTCAGTCGCCCCTGTCGGGTCCGAACGACGAGCGAATCGGGCCGAGGTTCGTGGACATGACCGAGGCCTACGCGCCCGCGCTGCGCTCGCTCGCCGCCGCGGTGGCGCCGGACGCGCTCGGGTATGCCCTGCGCGAGGGCGTGTACGCGGGGATGGCCGGGCCGTCTTACGAAACGCCCGCCGAGGTTCGCATGTTGCGCATCCTGGGCGCGGGCCTCGTGGGCATGTCGACGGTGCACGAGGTCATCACGGCCCGTCACGCCGGCCTGGAGGTGCTGGGGTTGTCGATCGTCGCGAACCACGCCGCCGGCGTTATTCAGCAGCGCCTGCACCACGAGGACGTTACCCGAGCGGCGAACGAGGCGGCGGACGCGCTCGGTCGGCTGCTGGTGGCGATCATCAAGCGGCTCTCCGAGCCGGAGCCCGCTTGAACGCGCCGCCGCCGCTGCGCGCTGCCGAGCGGCGGGCGTTGCTGGCCCAGGCGCGCGCCGTGCGCCGGAACGCCTACGCCCCCCATTCGCGGTTCCGGGTCGGGGCGGCCGTGCTCGACGAGCGGGGCCGCGTTCATGTCGGCTGCAACGTCGAGAACGCCTCCTTCGGGCTCACCGTGTGCGCCGAGCGGAACGCGGTCGCCGCCGCAGTCGCCGCGGGCGCGAGGCAGGTTCGGGCCGTGGCCGTCGTGACCTCGACCCGTCCGGCCGCCTCGCCCTGTGGCGCCTGCCGCCAGGTGCTGAGCGAGTTCGCCACGCCCACGACGCCCGTCATCCTGGCGTCGCCGAGCGGACCGAGCGAGGAGATGCCGCTCGGGCAGCTCCTGCCACGCTCGTTTTCGCTGTAGGCGCGGCGCGCGGGCACCGACCCGCGCGGGATTCGCGACCTACGGAGGGGGTGCCGCCGCAGTCTTCTTCTGGGGCGTTTCGAGGGGCTTGCCGGTGATGCGGCCGGCGGCGTCGCGCGCGGCATCCACCACGCCGGCGCGCGCCTCGATGTAGTCGCCCGCCGCGGTGAGGAAATCCTGCAAGTCGAGGGCCTTCTTGCCCTTGCGGGAATGCTTGGCGCAGTACTCCCAGGCCTGGAGCTGACGCTGATCCTCCTCATAGAACTTCTTGGCGTTGGCCTTGAACGTCTTAGAAGGGGCGGGTTTGCCGTCCTTGTTCAGGTTCTGAATCATCGGACCGCACTGCTCGCGCACGTGGGTCATGAACTTCACCGCGTCGGTCTTGCAGGTCGACGCCAGGAACTCGAGGACGCCCTGAATGTCCTTCTTCTTGTCGAGATCGGGGATGGCGCAAACCAGGAACTTCTCGAACGCCGTGGACTCGACCGAGGCCTCGGGCGAAAACGCGCCGCCGACCTCCTGAATCGTGGCGTCGACGTCCTTCACCACGCTGCGACCCTTCACCTTCTCGGCGTAGGACTCGAGGCCGGTCTGGACGCGGGGCAACGTGGCCAGATACTTGTCGAGCGCCTCCTTGAGATCGGCGGGCGACTCCGACAGGAGGGAGGCCATCGCCGCCCGTCCTCGCTCCAGCTTGGGAACGCACTCGGTCGTCAGGTGCTCGGAGAAGGTCTTCTGCTGGGTGAAATAGGCGCTCTCGACCCGCTGCTGGATCTGATCGGCGCTCTGGAAGTTCCCGATGTCGACCTCGCTCGACATGACGCAGTTCCAGAACGCCCCCATCTCGTCCTTGTCCTTCTCCGCGAAGCGTCCGCCGGCCTCCAGCACCACCTGGGCCGCCGCGGTCTTCTTCCGCTCCTTCATCGTCCAGAAACCACCGCCGCCCACCACGACGACGCCCACCGCGAGGACGATGGCCCGGTTTCGCCGCTGCTTCGCCGCGCGGTCCGCCATCATTCGCTGGTACTCGTCCATGCCCCCGGCGCCGCCACCTGTCGGCCCCACGGCGCCCATGCCGGCGAGGGGCGTCGGGCCTCCCCCCGGCGCGGCCGCACCAAGCGGGGCGCCACAACGAGAACAATTCGCGAAACCGTCGAAATTGCTGTGCCGGCACTTCGGACAAGGAACCATGGGGTACCTCCGTGGGGGAGGCCCTTTTACCATGTCCGCTCTAACTCGTGCCTGGCGAAGCCGCGCTAGCTCTTTTTGACGGCCTGCTTCGCGAACGCCGCCCATGACCGCAGGTAGTCGAGCGCCATCTGCAGCTGGTAGTCGTCAAGGCGCTTCGGCTGCGCCACCCGCTCTCCCTGCTCGTTCTTGAGACGTTTCTGCAGGTCGCGCTCGCGCGGCATGTCGGCTTCCAGGGGATCGGCGACCGGCGCGGTCGACTCGACGATCACGTTGGGCGTGATCCCCTGGCCCTGGATGGATCGCCCGCTCGGCGTGTAGTAGCGCGCCACGGTGATCTTGAGGCCGCACGGCTTCGACCCGCACCCGTCGAGATCGATCACCGTCTGCACGGAGCCCTTGCCGAAGGTCTGCGTCCCCATCACCACGCCCCGGCCGTGATCCTGAAGCGCCCCCGCGACGATCTCGGCGGCAGAGGCCGTCGCGCCGTCCACGAGCGCGATCAACGGGAAGCCCAGCCAGGTGCCCCGGCTGTGGGCGTGTGATTCATCCATCACCCGCCCGCCCTTTCCGACTGTCTTCACGATCAGGCCGTCCGCAATGAAGCGATCGGCCACCTTCACCCCTTGATCGAGGAGCCCACCCGGGTTGCGGCGGAGATCCAGGATCAGCCCCCGCAACCCGCCGGGCAGCCTGGCGCTCAGCTGCTCGAGCTGTTCCTCGAGCAACCCATCCGTCGTCGACGAGAACACGCGAATCTTGATGTACGCGAGATCGTCGAGCAGCTTTCCCTCGACGGGCTTGAGCTCATAGCGCTCGCGGCGGATACGAAACGTCAGCTCGCGGCCTCGGCGATCGAGCACCAGCACCACCTCGCTTCCCGCGGGCCCCTGCATGCGCGAGACGACGTCGTCGAACTCCAGGTTGGCGACCTCGGCGCCGTCGACCCGCTTGATGACGTCCCCCGGCTCGATCCCCGCCTTCGCGGCGGGCGAGCCCTCGATGGGCGAGATGATCACGAGGCGGGTCTTGCGCTTCTCGACGTCGATGCCGATCCCGTTGATCTCCTCGCCGCCCTCCGTCTCCTGCTTCAGCTTCCCGTACTCGACCGGATCCATGAAGCGCGAGTGCGGATCGAGCACGTCGGTGAGGCCGCGCGCCGCGCCGTACATGAGGTCGGTCTCCGAGATGTCCTCGACGTAGTGCCCCTCGATGTAGGACAGCACCTTCGTGAACACGCCCAGCTTTTGATACGGGTTGAAGCGACCCGCCTGCGACGGGCGCGAGAACGCGGCGCCGGCTCCGAACGCCGCCGCCACGAGGAGCGTCAATGTCCCCCACCGGCGCGCGCGCGACTTGTCGGGTGGCGATCGAAAACCAGGCATTCCAGACATCGGGCTCCCTTCATTTCAAGCGAGACAGAACGACAGGCGGCGCGAAACGCTGGCCGCAAGAGAACGGCCTGCCTGAGCTTACACGGAGTGACGCCGGGGCACCGCCCGCAGGGTCACGTCGCCGCGCCCTCCTATGCACCGGATTTCGCGGACGGTGCACTAGCGACGCCGCAGCACAGACATCGGATCGATCGGTTGTCGTCCCCGCCACAACTCGACACGCAGGATCGCTGTCGCGCCCCTCCCCGGAGCGAGTCCGAGCACCTCGCCCCGCCTGATCGCCACCCGCGGGGACACAGTCACGGTGCCCAGCCCCCCGAGCACGGTGATCCACCCGCCGCCGTGCGACAGCACCACCGCCCACCCGCTCCCCCCGTCCGCTTCTACACGCTCGACCCGACCGTCGGCGGGCGCGCGAACTGACTGCCGCGGCTTCGTGCGGAAGCCGGCCGCGGTGCGAAACAGCCAGGCCCCGGTCGAATCGTCGTGGACGACGCCGAACTGCAGCGCGGGCGCCCCCGGTACAGGGGCCAGCATCTGGACCGACGAGGCGGTGCGGTCTACCGGCGACGCGCGGCCGGTGGGCGTCGCGCCGTCTGGCGCTGGCATGGCACCGGGGAGCGCCGCCTCCTCGGGAGATGTCGCGGCCGCCGCTTCTTCCAGGCGTACGCGCCCGAGCTCCGCCCGCAGCTCCGCCGCCTCGTGCAGATCGCGATCGAGCACCGCCAGCGCCAGCGAGATCGCCCGGCCACCAGACCCGGATCGATCGGGATCTCCCCCCGCGGATCGCCCGGAACCGGTGTCCCGCTCGGCCGCTGCGAGGAGCAGGAGTCGGTAGAGCATACGTCCGCGCGCGCGGGCGGTGAGCGCCGCGCCGGTGGCCTGGGCGGCGACGATGCTCTCCCGATCGCGCAGGAGCTGCATGCCTCGACCCGACGGGTCGCCGGTCGGGCCGGCGGCCAGCGCGGACCCGCCACCGCCCGCAGTAAGTGCGGCGACGAGGACGACGACCGTGCGACGCGCGCGCGAGAGACAGGGCGCACCCACCCGATGCCGTGCCCGGTCGTGCTCAGGCGCCCCAGGCAAGCTCGTCGACCTTTCGTCGGGGCAGGTGCGCCCCCCGCCATCCGAGCCATCCGCCCAACAACGTCACGCTCGCGACGGTCGCGGCCTGGACGCCCAGATTGGAGGACCACGTGGCGGCGCCAACGAGGGGCGCGGCGAGGGAACCGAGCTGCAGGTGCGCACCCAGCCGCATGAGCGCCACCGACCCCGCCGCCCCCAGCAGGGCGGCGGCGGCCCCAGCGAGGCACGCAGGCCCCGAGACCGCGGTCGAGGTGAAGCCGAGGCCCATGAGCACGCCTGCATCCGAGCGCCGCCGCCGCAGCGCGCGCGCCGCCAGCCCCAGCGCCGCCAGGGCAAGGCTCGCGCCCAAGCCGCTCGCGAAACGGCGCTGCCGAGCTCCCTTCTCTTGCTCGTCGACAAGGCGATGATCCGCCTCGCTTCGCAGCACATCGACATCGGAGATCCCGCTCATCCTTCGCAGCCGCCACGCCAGCTCGTCGGCGCGGCCCGCGCCCTCCCGCCCGGTGCCGAGCGCGATCTCCAGCGTGGTCGGAAGGAATCCCTCCTCGACGTTGTCGAGGACGGCCGCGCGCGATCCCAGCTCCGCCCGCATGCGTCCGAGCGCCTCGTCGCTCGGCAGGACGCGCACGGCGGACACGCCCGGGAGCAGGCCCAGCGCGGTCACCAGCGCGTCGCGATCGGCCGCTGGGAGGGCATCGTCGACGAACGCCACCAGCTGGGCGGTGCCCGTGGCGGTCCCTGCGGGGGCCGCCGGCGCCCGGGCGTAGGCGAGCCCCACCAGGCTCGCCGCCGCCGCGATTGCGAACGCAACCGCCGACGCGAAGAAGGCCCCTCGGTGGCGACGAAGCCCCTGGGCCGTGAGGCGAAGCCCCCAACCGAGACGCAGCCCCAGCGACGCGGTGACGGCCGTCTTGGTCACGCGCCAGCTTCCCCGAAGTCCCGTTCCACGTCTCGCTCGACGAGCGTTTCCCGTCCCCGTCGGCCTGGAAGAGCAACGAGAGTGCCCGCGCCCGCGACCAGGCGCCCCGCGTCCAGCCGCAACCGGCGCGCGCCCGCACCCGTCGCCGCCGCCACGAAGGCGCCGTCCGCTGAGGCGCAAACGACGGCGGCACCGCTCTCCACGGCTCCGCACAGGGCAGATAGAACGGCCCCGGAGTCGGCAGCCGAAAGCGACGCGCTCGGGTCGTCGATCACCACGAGCGGAGGCACCCCCGCGAGCGCCCGGGCGATACCCGCGAGACGCCTGGCACCGTTCGACAGCGTCCCAGGATCCGCCGACCCGAGGCCGACGATCCCCACCTTGCCGAGGGCCCTGACCGCGGCCTCGCGGGCCCACGCGACCGGCTCCCCGCGCGCCGCCAGCGAGAGCATCACGTTCTCGAGGACCGACGCGCCCTGCAAGAACGCGGGTTGCGCGGCGCCGAACCCGATGTTGCGCCGCACGAAGGGGAGGGAGTCGCGCTGCAGCGCCATCACGTCGTGCGCCGCGATCCAGACCTCGCCGGCGTCGGGCCGCCGGCGCGCGGCGGCGATCTCGAGCAGCTGGGTCTTCCCCGCCCCGCGGCTCCCTTCGATCACGAGGATCTCCCCCGCGCGCGCCTCGACCGTGAGGGCGTCGAGGACCAGCGCGCCTCCCCGGCGCAGGGTGACAGCCACCAAACGGAGCACGGAACCGATGGTACGCCGCCCGGAGCGAACAGCCAGTTTTCTGCCCCCACGGCCGAAACTACATCCGGGTCGTTTCGGAGCGGGAAGGAATTCACGAACGCGCGTTGACTGTGGGTGGCACGCCTTGACGACGGTGGGAAGAGGACCTCCGGTCGCGGGCCAGCCGCTTGTCGACCCCGTGCGCTGGCGCTCGGTGTCGCGGGTCAGCGAAGGTCGCCGGGCTCGGCCCTGACGGTGGGCCTTGTCCTGCTGTCCTTCGGGGTGGTGGTGCGGGGGGCCCGCGCGGAACCCGCCGCCGCGGCCGGAGCCGTGACGGTCCCCCTCCGCAGGCCCACGGTGGGCGAGCCTGCGAACGGGGGGCGCCCCGCCGCCCGACCCCGGGATGGTGATCGCAACCGCCATCCCGAGCCCTCCCACGCGCACGAACCAACGCCGGGCGATGAGGGCCGGTTTCTCAACGCGCTCGAGGCGTGCGATCGCGATGGGGGCGGAGAGATCGACGGGCACCTCGAGAAGCTGCTCGAAGCCCTCGGGCCCGACGTCTCGGCGCGGGTGCTCATCGCGACCGTACCGGACCCCATGGAGACCTCGTTCGGGGCGGCGTTCGACGCGGCGCTGAGCTCCCTGCGGGCGGCCTTGTCGACCCTCGGGTACGCGAGTGGGAGCTACTACCTGCCCTGGTCGGTCACGACGCCAGCGTCCGCGCAGGCCGACGCCCAGCCCGACGGCCCGTCGGCGCCGGCGGTAGGCGGCGGGAATGCGGGCAGCGAGACGTCGCGCCTCGGCCGCAGCCTCGGTGCTTGCGTTCCAGGCATCCTGATCTTCCGAAAGGTGTCCGTCCCGGCGACGTCCCGGCTGAAGCAGGTCGCGATCGTACTGCTCGTCGGTGAGACGCCGGCGGCAGGCGTGGCGACGAACGCGCTCGGACAAGCGCTGGCCGTCGCGCGAAGGCTGGGGCGGGACGAGCGTCTGCTGATCCTGGGACCGGCCTTCTCGGGCTCGGCGCCGTCGCTGCGGACCGCCCTCGACGCGTGGACGGGGGCGAACGCCGCACCGCGACCGCGCCCCGCGGAGGGCAACGCCGACCGGGCCCCCGACGCAGCCGCCGGTCAAGTCGCTGCCGTCCCCCGGTTCGAGATCGTGACGGGTAGCGCGACGTCGCCCTCGGTCGCGCGCGCCGTCGCCGCCGACGACGCGCGCTTCGCGGCCACGGTCGTTCCCGATAACGTTCAGACCTGCGCGATGTATCGTTTCCTCGACGAGCGGGTCGGGGTGCCGATGAAGGACGTCGCGCTGCTGACCGAATCGAACACCACCTTCGGCGCCTTCTTCTTCGACTTCGCGTGCACCGCCATCGGGGGCAAGCGCCTCAAGCCTCGGGTGGTTGTGCCGTTTCCCCTTCATATATCGGACCTGCGCGTGGCCGAGGAACGGCGGCTCGCGGCGAGACCGGGCGCGTCGGCAGCTTCCGGGACCGGACCCCAGGGGATCGATCCCCTGCTCGACGTGCGGACGGTCGAGGGGCACCAACGCATGGACAGCTTGCCGGCGATGAGCCCCGAGATCGCCGCCCTCGAGGCGCAGCTGGATCTCGCCGAACAGTTCGGGACCCTCTGTCGGCAGGGGATCCGGGCCCTTGGCATCCTCGCATCGGACGTCCGTGATGTGACGGTGCTCGGCGCCGAGGCGAAGCGGCAATGCCCGCGGCTGATGCTGTTCACCCTGGGCCCCGATCGGATCCTCCTTCACTCGCAGTACAGCGATCTCGAGGGCATGCTGGTCGCCTCGACCTACCCCTTGCACGCGAGCGCCTCGAGCTGGACGTACCCCCACCTCGGACGCGACCTGGTGCGCACGTTCCCCAGCGAGAAGGCGCAAGGCGTCTTCAACGCGGCGCTGTTGCTGCTCGGAGACACGCGCTCACTGCTGGACTACGGGCCGCTCGGTCCCGAGGCCGCCGGGGGCGGCGCGGACGAAGTGCGGCCGAGCGTCTGGATCTCGGCCGTCGGTCGGGACGGCTTCTGGCCCATCGCCGCATTTCCCTACGGCGACGGCGACCGCGGCTACGTGCGCCGCGCCCGCGCCCCGGCCAACGCGGCGGTTGGCGAGGCGAGATCCGGGCGTCAGCCAGCGACAGCGGAGACAGCGGACGAGGGGGAGACCGCGACGGACGACGATGGTGGACCCTGGCGCCATCGTTTCGCGAAGCCCTTCGGCTTCGTCTTCCTCTTGTTGGCGATGCAGGCGTTTGCCTGGCTGAACCTGGGGGCCTTCCTCATCCAGTCGAACCCCCGCGAGGCGCCGAGTCGCCGGAGCTCGGCGTGGGGGTGGCTCGATCCCTATCGCGCGATCTCCGATTCGGTCGCGCGACGGCGCGCCCTGGCGGTCGTTTGTGCCTTCCTGGTGCTCCTGCTGATGAACGTGGGGGCGCTGCTGCTGTACGTGATCCCCGGCTACATGGGCGACGAGCCCGCGATGCGGGTCGGTGCGTTCTTCGCGTCGGTCACCTGCGCGGCCTTGGTCGCGGTCATGGTCGCCGTCGTGACCTGCTCGCCTTGCTGGCACGACAACGGCGAGCGCGCGGCGCTTCGACGGCGCTTCGTCGCCACGTTCGCGATCGGGTGCGTCTGGTTCAGCGCCATCATCATCTGGATCTTGCCGCGCGTGGCCCGCTTGCTTGGCCACCTGGAGCCGGACCTGACGCTGTTCTTCGAGCGCACCACCAACGTGACATCGGGGTTCTCCCCGGCGAGCGGCGCCGTCCTCTACGGGCTTTGCCTCCTGGGGGCGGCGATCGCGGAGCTGAACCGGCTGCGGCTCATCGGCTTCGCCAGTGACTTCGAGGCCGCCTGCTTCCCTCTGGTCACCGACCCGTTGTTGAAGCGAAAGCTCGAGTCAGCCCTGCGGACGGGGCTAGAAGGCCTGCTCTTCGTTGCGGCGATGACGGTCGCGGTCGTCGTCGCGGCGAGGGGCGATTACCATCCGCCGTTCGAGGGACGCTGGCTCGGAGACCTGTTCGGTCGGGCGGGCGCCGCCGTGGTGGCGTCGATGATCGCTCTTCAGTTGATCCGGTTCGCCCGCACCTGGGCGGTGATCCGGCGGCTGTTCCAGGAAGAGCTCGAACGCCCCGACGCGCCGCGCTTCCGCAAGCAGCTTCGCCCGTTCTTCCTGAGGCTGCTCCAACGCCCGCTCGATCCCACGCTCGGTCGGACGATCATCGCGCACGTGCGCGCGGCGGCGGCGCCCATCCCCGATCCGCGCGCGCAGGAGGCCGTCCGCGTGCTGGTGCTGGCCAGCTACGGCCGCGCACACCTGCACAACTTCCTGACGTTCATGACGGGGGCGGGCTTCGCCCTGATCCTCCTGTCGACGTCCTACCCGTTCAAGATGTGGCACAGCACAGACATCCTGACCTGGGCGGTCGTCGCATCGGTGATCACGGTCGCCTTGTTCGTGCTCATCACGATGAACCGGGACGAGGTCCTGAGCCGGATCAGCGGCACGGCCCCGGGTCGGATCTCGCTCGATCGCACGTTCACGCGAACCGTCCTCATTCACATCGGCCTGCCGCTCCTCGGGTTGGCGGCGACGCGCTTCACGACCGTCGCCGTGTTGTTCGGGAAGTTCGTCAAGCCGCTGATGCAGCTCTTCGGCGGACTTGCCGGCGATTGACGCCGCCCAAGCGGGGACCGCCCCCTGCGCCGTTCGCGAGCGGCAGCGACCGATGCGCTACGGGCCGCGACCGCCGTCACGGCCCTGAAGGCTTGCGGCGAGATTTGTCCGACTGACGGCGAGCCAACGATCTGCTTCCGCTGCTACACTGATCCCCGCGTGCCTCGCATGCGTGGCGGTCGATGAGTCCCCCGAAATCCGAACCCGTCGAGCAGTCAGGCGGCGGCCTTGTCTGGACGCTTTGGTGCCTCGCGGTGCTGCTGGGCGCCTGCAGCCAAGGAGCGCCCCAGATGCCGCCTCCGGCGGACGGGATGGTGGCGGACCACGCGACGGCCGACGCGGGTTGTCCCGCGGAGGCCGATGGCTGCGATCAGCCGCCCCCCGATCAACCTCCGGTGGCGAGCATCCGGTTCAACACGCAAGCCCCCGCCACCCCCGCGGACTATCCCTACGCCCCCGGCGCTCCACCGGCTGAGGATCCAGCGCCGCGCACGCCTGTCTTTCTGTCCGCGATGAGCAGCTTCGACCCGGAGGGGCAGGCGATCTCGTACTTCTGGAACGTCCAGGATCCGACCGGGCAGTATCTGACCGTCGCTCCGGATCCCGGCGCGGCGGCAATCTCGTTCACGCCGAACTTCGTGGGTCCGTACGGGATCACCCTGGAGGTCTTCGAGACGGGGGGCCTCAAGCAGCTCGTGCAAACGATGTTCACGATGATGGTCTCGTCGGTTCCGTGCGCGCCCGACGGGTTCTCCGCCCCTTGCTCGGACGAGCTCGCCGTGCCGGGGGGGACGTTCATGGCCGGCTCACCCGACAGCGTGGGTTTCGACAACGAGCATCCCCAGCACGTGGCGAACGTGGCCCCTTTCCTGATGGACAAGTACGAGGTGACGGTCGGGCGATACCGAAAATTTCTGTCGACGTTCTCGGGAGACGGCTTCCCCGACGGAGCGGGCGCGCATCCTTTGATTCCCGGAAGCGGCTGGCAGTCCGTGTGGAGCGGGCAGACGAGCCAGGATTACCTCATCTCGGTCAGGGAGTGCGGCGGAGCGTGGACGGATGACGTCGGCGCGTCCGAGGCACGTCCCATCAGCTGCGTGACCTGGTACCAGGCGTTTGCCTTCTGCATCGCCGAAGGAAAGCGGCTCCCCACCGAGGCCGAGTGGGAGTACGCCGCCGCGGGAGGGAGCGAGCAACGCATCTACCCGTGGGGCAACGATCCTCCGACGGCCGATCGCGCGGTGTACGGCTGCAAGTTCGATGGCCAGGACGGCTGCTCGCCCGCCGATCTCCCGGTCGTCGGGAGCCTCCCCGACGGCGCCGGTCGCTGGGGGCAGCTCGATCTGGCGGGCAGCGTCTGGGAATGGGTCCTGGACGTGTACGCGCCCTACACCGACTCGACCTGTGACAACTGCGCCGACCTCACCGTGACCGTGGACGAGGGGCGTGTCTTCCGCGGCGGTGACTTCCAGTTCGACGACGGCGCTCAGCAGACGGACCTGCGAGCGGCGTCGCGGTTGGGCTTCGACGCGAAGTTCCCCGACCAGACGCGGGGATTTCGCTGCGCGCGGACGCCGCCGTGAGCGTCAGGCCCGGTGGAGAATGGAGAGTGCCGCGAGACGTCAGCGATCCCGGGCGCAGCGGAAGCCGATTTCGTTGACCCGGTACGTCGGGTCGTACGTGTCGATGCTCGATGAGGTGAGGTACGTGGCGTCGTCGTAGAAGCTGCCTCCGCGGACGACGCGGTCCTGGGTGGGATCGAGGTTGGCGCAGTCGACGCATCCGGGTGGATAGAGGGGCGCGTACCAGTCCTCCACCCATTCCCAGACGTTGCCCGCCAGATCGGCGTGGCCAAACTTTCCGTCGCCCTTCGGAGACGTGGAGCCGACAAACGTGGGCGCCGATAAGTTGGTCGTCTGATTGGCGTAGACCGCGTAGCTCGAATCGATGGTGTCGCTCGCGGGCGGGCTCGACCAGGGGTAAAACCGCTGGTCCGCGCCGCCCGCGGCCGCGTAGTTCGCCTCGAGCTGCGTCGGGAGTCGTCCTCCGTCCCAGACGCAGAACGCGAAAGCCTCGAACCAGGTCACGCAATTCATGGGCAGCGTATCGCCCATGCCCCAGGTCCAGGTGTTCATCAGCCCGCCGGATTCGTCACACTGCACGGCGGCCGTCAGCGCGGCCTGCGTCGGCGGGAGCATGACATCCCACTCGGGATTCCATCCTGTGTCCGACGGATTCTTGGGATTCTTGCCGCTGCCGGGGCTCGGGCGACTGCCAGGATAAGCCGCCACGAAAGTCGCGAACCTACCCACGGTGACCTCGTAGGTGTCCAGCCAGAAATCGCTGACCGTGGCCGCGTACGGGGCGTCGAGCAGGTTGTCACGCTGAAACAGGCCCCCCTTGACGAGACCGACGCTACAGCAATCGGAATCGCTCCCCTGGCAGACAGCCGTCAAGCCCTGGCAACTGGGTAGCTTGGATGCCTGCGTTGCGCCCGCCACTCCGCCGGCCCCCACGGCGCCACCGACTGCAGAACCTCCGCGCCCGCCGACTCCCCCGGCCCCCTCTGCCCCAGCACCGATCCCTGCTCCTCCGGCGACTCCCGTCCCCACACCACCCGTTCCATTCGGCACACCCTGGCCGCTATTACAAGAAACGCCCGCCGCGACTATCGCCACGACGAGCGTTGCTTGAAACCCACTAACCAAGGCGCTAGACGTTCGCGCTCAGGCCTTCATGATCTCGGGCAGCGGACCGCCCGTGGCCAATCCGAGGGTATCCTGCATGAGGCCGTGAGCCTGCATGATGCCGATCAAGATGCGTCCCGTGACCGGACCACCCATTGGCCCGACGAGCGGACGTGGATTGGTCGGTTGAGTCACGTAGTTGATGTGCCGACCGTCGATCTGCATTTTGCCATTGCCGCCGCCGGCGATGAAGACCGGCATATCCCAGTGATTGTGGGTGGCGCCATCGCTGATGTCGCTGCCCAGGTAGAACGTGGTGTGGTCGAGCAAGGTGCCGTCGCCCTCGTCGATCTTGTCCATCGCCTGCAGCATGTTGGAGGCCTGCTGCACCTCCCAGTTATTGATGAGGATCAGGTTGGCCAGCTTGGTCGGATTGTTGTCATGGTGCGAGGTCGCGTGGTGCGGTGACGAGCCACCCGTCAGGAAGGAGTAGTCGTTGTTGCTCGTGCCGTTGCCGAGCATGAACGTGATGGCTCGAGTCATGTCGCATTGGAACGCCAAGACCATCAGCTGCGACAAGGCAGGCATGTGGCTCATGAGAATGGTGCTGGGCGTGATGCCGCGGTCGAAGTTCAAAACCTCGCCGGCCATCGGCCGCGTGTTCGGCGTACAACCCGAGATCGAGCCGCTGCCCGCCCCCGTCGACATGCTCTGGATTTGCACCTCGAGCTGGCGCAAGGAGGTGGTGAACTGATCCATCTTCTGCTTGTCGGACACGCTGAGCTTGGTGCTGATGGAATCAGCCTGCGCCTTGACCAGATCGAGAACGCTGGTCTGGTCCGTTACCAACTGCTTGGCGGCAGCGGCGGCCGCAGCGTCCGCCGCCGAAGGCATACCTGCCGTCGGGGCCGGAGTGGCCACGAAGCCCTTGAACAGCTTGTCCCAGAGCAAGCCCGGATCGTAGATGTTCGGCTGCGGCGCGCCTTTGATCCACGAGAGGGCGCGAGAGAAGGTGCAGTCGACGCGGTCGCAGAGGCCGTTGTCGCCCTGAAGGCCGAGTTGCAGCGACGGATACTTCGGCTGCGGGGAGCCCGCGGGGTTCAGGTAGGGCAGCAGCAGCTGATCCATGCTGGTTCGCGCCGTGGAGGTCAGGTTGCCGTTCACGGAGAGCATGTTCAGGAACATGCCCGTGCCGGCGCCGTGATCGCCCGGTGGATTGCCCGGAACGGCGATCGCCTGGTTGTCGGTGCCCGAGATAATCAGGATCTTGTTCCGGATCGGCTCGAGTGGCTTTGAAATCGCCGTCGCGACCCAGTTCGTGACACCAGCCTGGCTGCCAAGAACGGGCGTCCACCCCTGCATGTTCATCCCGTTGGGAATGAACCACGCCATGAACCGGCGTGGCGCCGCGATGGCCGCTGCGCCCGAGCGGCGAGTCCACAGGGCGGAGGCGAGGAAGGGCAAGGCCACGGACACACCACCAGCTCCCTTCAAGACCAATCGACGCGAAATCTTTGGCGATGTATTTGCGCTCATGTCCTTCTCCCGTTTCAAAGAGCTCATTTACGGTCCCTCCCCACGGTTCGTGCGAAATGCCTCGCTCGCGGCGACGGTTCGCACGAGGTCTTGCCAGGTCGCGTTCGAGCTCGCGAGGGGGTCGGCCAGTCCCATGATATAGGCCCGGTCGGTGCGCATCTTGACGTCATAGTCGAAGATGCGGCCGACGCCGAAGGTCATCATCTGCTTCGTCAGGCATCGCGTCAGCCGGGTGTCCTTGGCGATGTAGTTCGAAAGCGACGCCGCACCGTTGACCATGGTCTGGTCCGGCATCACGGAGCTCGCATCAACCGCGATCCCGTTGTCCTGGGTCCGGTAGGCGCCGACAGCGTCGTAGTTCTCCAGGGCCAGGCCGATGGGGTCGATCAAGCTGTGGCAGCTCGAGCAGTAGGCGCTCGCGCGGTGCATCTCCAGAACCTGCCGCACGGTGCCCATGCCCTCGGGCGGCAACTGCGGAACCCCAGACGGCGGCGCCGCCGTCCCGTCGCAGAGGAGATTCTCCAGCACCCACACACCGCGCTTGACGGGGGAGGTACGCGCGGGGAGCGAGGTGATGGTCAGGTAGGAAGCCTGGGTCAGGATGCCCATGCGGTTGCTGGTGCTCGGAAGGGTGACCTTGGTCAGCGCGGTGCCAGCGCCCGCCGGAGCGGCAAGGCCGTATTGCTTCGCCAATCGCGCGTTCACGAAGGTGAAGTTGGCGGTCAGCAAGCTCGTGAGCGGCTGGTTGTCGCTGACGAGCGACGAGAAGAAGGCCGTCGTTTCGAGGGGCATCGACAACCGCAGAGTGTCATCGAAGTTGGCCATCAGGGCCGGATCATCGGGTGCCACCAGCTGGGTATCGCTGAGCGACAGCCACTTGGCCGCGAAGTTGTTGGTAAAGGCCTGGAGCCGGGTCGTGTCCGTCAGGAGGCGATTGACCTGGCTCGTGTAGTCGGCGCCGGCGGGCACGAGCTTGCCGGCGGCCGCCGCTGCGGTGAGCTGGGCATCGGGCGTCGTCGATCCAAGAAAGTAGGACAATCGCGCGGCGAGCTCGTAGTCATTGATCTTGGTGGCGGCGGTCGAGGTCGCCGGCACCGAGGTCTCTGGAAGGAACAAGAAGTTCGGAGAGAGCAGCACGGACTGGAGCGCGGCAGAAAGGCCAGGCATCGGGTCCATGTGCGCTGTCGCGATGGTCGTCGCCACGGTCACGACCTGGGCCACCTCTGCGTCGGTCACGGGCCGCCGGAACGCGTTCGCCATGAGCGGCTTCAGGATGGTCGTCATGCAAGTCGCCATGTTGGCGATGGTCGGCGTGCAGGTCAGGATGCGCGTGCGAACCGGGTCGGTCGCCGGGCGAGCCAGGAACTCTGTCACCACGCCCACCGCGGACGCTTGGACTTGAGCGAACAAGAGGTCGGAGTAGACGAGCGTTTGACCGTTGTTATCAAACCCTTCGTTGGTCTGATCCTCGGGGAACATGTACTTCTGGCTGCTGCTGGTCATCGTGCCGAAGATGTCGCGCACGCTGTTGTCGTATTCGTTGACGTTCAGGCGGCGCAGGGTCACCCGGCCCGCGTCGAGCGTGGTGGTGGCCGTGATGTTGTCCCAGAGGCCAGCCGGCCTCGTCCCGCCGCCAGGCAGAGTCACGGTGGTCCCACCGGAGCCCGTGGCAGGAGTGGCGGTGGTCGCGCCGGTGCCGCTGGACGTGCCGCCGCTGCCTCCGCTCCCGCTGCCACTCGGGGAGTTGCCCCCGCCGGACCCCCCCGACCCCCCGGGCTTCGTATTCGTGGCGCCGCCGCTTGCGGTACCGCCGCCGGGCGGCGTCGTCCCCGACACGGTTCCGGTGCAACCGGAAACCAGGACGACCGCGACCGCGGCGAGGTCTGTAAAGAGACCGTTGCGACCAATTTGTTTCCGCATCGAAGCCCTCCCGGGTGAATTCTTCTGCTAGTTGCGGCGCCGTGAGCTCGTCGTCATGCCCGCGAAACCAAGAAACGAAACCCTTCGCAGCACAAACTTCCACTACGAGACGGAAGTAACTTATCAGCTTTCGCTTTTTCCTGTCCTAACTGCGATCGCGCGCTTGACTGATGGATAAAAACCAAGGGGCCTTACAAAATCGCGGGCCCGGGAGAATGCGTTACGGAGGGGTGCGTTTCTCGACGGCGCCGAGGTCGTAAGTCTTTGTGCTTACTGGAGGATAGTCGAAGCCGCGGGCCTGGTGAGTCTGGTCGAACCGGGGGGGCGCGTCGGCCCCCGGAAGGCTGCCGATGGCACCCGTCGCGTCGACGGCGATACTCCCCTCGGTCAGGGCGTGCACGCGCGGGTGATGCTCGCCTACCCCGCCCTGGTCGGTGAGCTCGGGATCCAGCCCCGGATCGACGTCGACGAGGGTCCCCCCACCTAGGCCTACACCACCGCGGTCGCTGCCGACGATGGTCGAGAGCGCGCTCGTGCCGAGCAGTGAATCCTGAAGCTGGTAGATGTCGCCCGCGATATCGTTGGGTGACAGGCAGACGAAGGACTGGTCCGGGTTCTCGCGCGCCAGACAATTGTTGGCGACGATGCTGCCGACCAGATACAGCCGGTTGTCGATGTTGTCGACGAACAGCTCCTGGTTCGCCGCGACCGCGATCCCACCGCCGTCGAATTCCGTGCTGCCGTTGTAGGCGATGGTCGACTCGACCACTTGCAGGACGCCATCGGCGAGCGGCCCGGCGTTGTTGGCGAAGCTGATGCCGCCGCCGTGGCCGCCCTCGGTCAGGTTGTCCGAGATGGTGGAGTTCGTGATTCGCGAGATGCTGTTGGACTGGATCTGGAGGGCGCCGCCCTTCGTCGAGTGGTTGTGGGTGATGCTGGAGTTGGTGATGGTCAGGAAGTCCGTCTGCGACTTGGCGTCGCCGCCCGTGCTGTAGAAGATCGCGCCACCGCCGTCGCCGAAGTCATTGTCGTTGCCGTCGAGCGTAGTGTCCGCCACGTTCAAGTTCACGTCGCTCGCGACGATCGCGCCATTCGAGAAGCGCTCGATCCAGCACTCGGTCACGTTGATCGTGGCGACGCCAATCGGCGTGTCGCCGGAGATCGAGATCCCGGTCGACAGCGTCGGGAGAGTCTGACCAGCGCCCACCATGTGGAGGTCTCGAAACGTGATGGTCACGGGGTCCGTGGGATCGAGGCCGAAGAGATCGCTCCCGTCGGGCGCCTGGATGGTGGCCAGCGTCCCTGGTTGCGCCGACATGATGGTGACGGCGCGCGAAATCCGCAATGAGGTGGTGACGCTCACCGTCCCTGTAGTCGGGATGACGATCCGGTCGTCGACGCCGATGGTGCCAGACCAGGCGCATCCGTATTCCGATTTTTGATCGGCCAGCGCCATCACGGCCTCCTCGAGACCGCAATGTCCGTCGACGAGGTGGTCGCGTGGACAGGCGGCGGTGACCTCCAGGCCGCACGTGGTGTCGACCGTCAGGGTTCCTGGAGAGGACGAGACGCCCCCTTCCATCTCGGTCTCGGCGCCGTCGCCGGCATCCCCGGCGTTCAGGTCGGCGGCGTCGGCATCCGACGCCTGTCCGAGCTCCGCTTGGTCAGGTGAGTCCGCGCTGGCGTCCCGTGACGCCGAGGCATCGTCAATCTGCTGGCTGGCTGGACTGCAGGCGAGCCAGGAAGCCGGGGCCATGATCGTCACGGCAATCATCGACAAGACCTGGGCGCCAGGAGCCAGACGGCGGGAAGCGTAGACAAACAAGATCCGTCCAGGTTATCACGCGCGGTCCGCGGTCAGGTGGCTGCCGCGCGCGGGTCGTGGGGTCAGCGCGCGCATCGCTTCCGTCGAAGGAAGATCGCGCAGGCCGCGAACATCGCGCCCCAGCCGGTCGCGGCGCGCGGGGCTTCGGCGGATGAGCAGACGCACGCGCCGCCGCGCGCTTCGTAGGCCTTCGGCGCGTCGACACCCGAGTCGTCGATCGCCTCTTCGTCACCGACCGTGTCGAACCCCACGTCGGGCGGCACGTCGTCGGGACCGTCCGGCGCTTCCCCGTCGACGGCCGCGTCCGCGTCGGCGCCGCCGTCGGCCGTCGAAGCGTCGGTTGGCGTGGCGTCGACGGCCGCGTCCGAACAAGCGGCGATCAACTCATGATGACAGCCATCGCCGAGCAGACACGAGTCCGTGGTACAGGCGTCACCGTCGTCGCACACGAGCGCAGGCCCGGGGATGCAACGGCCTCGCTGGCAGGTGTCGGGATCCGTGCAGGGCTCGCCGTCCGTGCAGGCCGTCCCGTCCGCGACCGGCGCGCCCTTGCACACGCCGGCCTGGCAGAGATCGCCCGCCGTGCATTGATTGCCGTCCGTGCAAGCGGTCCCGTCGGCGGCCGGGGTGCCGATGCAGGCGCCTGCCACGCAGGTGTCTCCAAGGGTGCAGGGATTGCCGTCCGTGCAAAGCGCGCCGTCGATGACGCTCTTGCAACTGTCGACCACGAGGGGCGTCGAGCGGGCGCTTGCAGCCTCACCCCCGGCGGCAGCGGCGAGCGGGGACGACCAACTCACGGCCGCGACGACGATGACCGCCCGAGCCCAAAGCCAAAGATCGATGCAAAGATCGACGCCAAGATCGACGCAAGAATCGATGAGCGATCGCAGGTCACGCACGGCGCGGCCAGAGCATCTCAGATTTGCCGCGAATCGGGAAATGCCGTGGGGGGGACTCCGGGGCAGCTCCGCCGCAGGACACCCTTGGCGGGCGCGGCGCAACCAGGCCGCGGATGGCCATATATCGATGGTCACGTCACATCAAATCACGTCCGATCTCGGGTGAATGCCCCGCGTAATCTCTTTTGTCCGTGCGGGGTTGCATTTACCCGCCCACAAGTTGTCCACTTGTTTTCCACAGGATGGCACTGCATATGGTGTGTCATAATGTGGGAGTACACAATATGTTGCGCTTCTGTTGAAAATATGGTCTAAGTCTGTGCGCCAAGACATGCGCGTCTTGGTTTTGCGCGCCGAAAAACGACGCAATGGGGGAGGAATTCTTATGCTTGAAAAGAACGATGTGCGGAACAAGCCAGCAAAGAACGGTCGTCACGAGGGGGCCCCTGTCGCAAAAGACCCAGGCAGGGCGGCCAAGGCTTCTTTGAAGGCCCGGAAACCCGGGATCGGGATTCGCCGCTTCTTCACCAAGGCCGGTGATGATGGGTTCACGCACGTCGAATGGGATCTTCGGACCGCCAACATCACCGGCGAAAACGGCAAGGTGGTGTTCGAGCAGCGCGACGTCGAGGTCCCGCGGGGGTGGAGCCAGACCGCGACCAACGTCGTCGTTCAAAAGTACTTTCGAGGCACGGTCGGGACGCCGGAGCGCGAGCGATCGGTGCGGCAGCTCATCAGCCGCGTAGCCGACACGATCACGGCATGGGGCCTGAAGGACGGGTACTTCGCGAGCCCCGAGGACGCCGACACCTACCGCGCCGAGCTGCGCCACCTGCTGGTCGAACAGAAGATGTCCTTCAACTCGCCCGTCTGGTTCAACGTCGGTTCGGAGCTCCACCCCCAGTGCTCGGCGTGCTTCATCAACAGCGTGGACGACACGATGGAGTCCATCCTGACCCTGGCGAAGACCGAGGGCATGCTGTTCAAGTACGGCAGCGGCACGGGGACGAATCTGTCACCGATTCGCAGCTCGCGCGAGCTGCTTCAGGGCGGCGGCACCGCGTCGGGCCCCGTCAGCTTCATGCGTGGGTTCGATGCCTTCGCGGGCGTCATCAAGTCGGGCGGCAAGACCCGCCGCGCGGCGAAGATGGTCATCCTGAACATCGACCATCCCGACATCGAGGAGTTCGTGTGGTGCAAGGCCAAGGAAGAGAAGAAGGCCTGGACCCTGATAGACGCCGGCTACGATGGCTCGTTCGACGGTGAGGCGTACAAGTCCGTGTTCTTCCAGAACTCGAACAACTCCGTGCGCGTCACGGACGACTTCATGGAGGCCGTGCAGAAGGATCGGGACTTCTCCACGCGCGCCATTCGCGACGGCCGCCCCGTGCAGACGATCAAGGCGCGGGAGCTGTGGCGGCAGATCGCCGAGGCCGCCTGGACCTGCGGTGACCCGGGCCTGCAATTCGACACCACCATCAACGCCTGGCACACCTCGGGGAACACGGCGCGCATCAACGCTTCGAATCCGTGCTCGGAGTACATGTACCTCGACGATTCGGCTTGCAACCTGGCGTCGCTGAACCTGCGCAAGTTCCAGAACGGCGCGGGCGAGCTGGACGTAGACTCCTTCAAGAAGGCGGTGGAGTTGACCATCTTGGCGCAGGAGATCATCGTCGGGAATGCCACGTACCCCACGAAGCGAATCGAGGAGAACTCGCACCGCTTCCGGCCGCTCGGCCTCGGGTTCGCGAACCTGGGCGCTCTCCTGATGTCCCGGGGCTTGCCCTACGACTCGGCGTCGGCGCGGGCGTACTCGGGGGCCATCACCGCCATCATGACCGGCTGGGCCTACCGCACCAGCGCCGTGATCGCGCGCGACGTGACAGGACCGTTCGACGGCTATCCAGAGAACGAGGAGCCGTTCTTGAGCGTCATGAAGAAGCATCGCCACCAGGTCGAGAAGATCGATTCGACCTGGGTGCCGAGCGACATGATGGACGCCGCCCGCACCACCTGGGACGACGCGATCGCGGTCGGCCGCGAGCACGGCTTCCGCAACGGTCAGGCGACGGTGATCGCGCCCACCGGCACGATCGGGTTCATGATGGACTGCGACACCACCGGCATCGAGCCGGACATCGCGCTCATCAAGTACAAGCGCCTGGTGGGCGGCGGCATGATCAAGATCGTCAACAACACGCTGTCCGAGGCGATGACGAAGCTGGGCTACGATGAACAGCAGAAGAAGGCGATCATCGATTACATCGATCAGGAAGAGACGATCGAGGGCGCGCCCGGCCTGAGGGACGAGCACCTGCCGGTGTTCGACTGCGCGTTCCGCGCCGCGAACGGGACCCGGTCCATCCAGTACCTGGGGCACATCCGCATGATGTCGGCCGTGCAGCCGTTCATCTCGGGCGCCATCTCGAAGACGGTGAACCTGCCGCCCGAGGCGACGATCGAGGACGTTCAGGACGCGTACATGGAGGCCTGGAAGGATGGCCTCAAGGCGATCGCCATCTACCGCGACGGCTGCAAGCGCACGCAGCCACTGTCCACCAGCAAGAGCGATCCGGGCCTGGTGAAGGGGGGCCCCGGCGCTCAGGGGCTGGCGGCCGCCTCCATTGTGGACAGCAAGGGGCCGCCGGCGGCGGTCCGGCGCAAGCTGCCCGACGAGCGTCGCTCGATCACGCACAAGTTCTCGGTGGCGGGCCACGAGGGCTACATCCACGTTGGCCTCTACGAGACCGGTGAGCCAGGCGAGATCTTCATCCGCATGGCGAAGGAGGGCTCGACGATCTCGGGGCTGATGGACAGCTTCGGGACTGCGATCTCGCTGGCCTTCCAGCACGGCGTGCCGCTGAAGCTGCTGGTCGACAAGTTCACGCGAACGAAGTTCGACCCCTCTGGCTTCACCGGGAACCCCGAGATCCCGCGCGCCAGCTCGATCATGGACTACATCTTCCGATGGTTGGGGGCGAAGTTCGTGAAGGAGGATCGCGCCGAGACCGAGTCGGAGATCGACGCGAGCGGCGATCTGAAGCGCGTGTCCAACGTGGTGGCGACCGGAGCCGTGACGCCGCTGGCGACGAACGGACACAAGGTCGAGGTCATCGACGCGACGAGCGGTCACGTCAACCCGACCTTCAACTTCATCGCGCGCACCGACGCCCCCACGTGCCCCGAGTGCGGGTCGATCATGATTCCGAACGGCAGCTGCCACAAGTGCGTGAACTGCGGCACGACGTCCGGTTGTAGCTGAGTGAAAGCTCGACCACCCCTCCCCCCGTCCGTCGCCGACCGGGGGGAGGGGTGCTAACTTTCGGCCGTGTTTACCTTCGTGACCGGTGGCTTGTGCTCGGGGAAATCGGCGTATGCGTTGCGGCGCGCGGCGGAGCTGGGTCCGCCGCCGTGGCTGTACGTCTCGCCCGACGTCGAGGGTGACGAGGCGCTGAAGCAGCGCCTCGCCAGTCACCGGCGGGATCAGGAGGCCATCTGGCGAATCAAGGATGCGCCAAAGAACCTCGAGGACGTGCTGGTGCCGGAGATCATCGACCGGCACGGCGCCGTCGTCCTGGACAAGGTCAGCTTGTGGATGGCCGGTCGGGTCGCGGGAATGCCGTCGAGCGACGATCAGGCGCTGCTCGCGGAGGTGGCCCGCCTGGCCGATCGGCTGTACCGATCGATCGTCCCGGCGGTGGTGGTGACCACCGAGGTGGGGCTTGGGTTTCTGCCGACCGAGCTGGCGCAGCGCCGCCTCATCGAGGTCACGGGCCGGGCGAATCAGCTGCTCGCGGAGCGCGCGGCCAGCATCGTGTTCATGGTCAGCGGCGTGCCGCAGCGCCTGCGCTGACGCCCTTGGGCGACGGCTGGGCCGACGCGCGTCACGCGGTGCGCGCAGCAGGACCAGGCTTCTCCTTCAGCCAGGCGCGCAGGCGGTCCACGGGCCAGGCGTTGGCCACCCGGCCGGGATCGATCCACGCACGCTCGGCGTTCAAGGCGGCGAAGCGGACGCGGGCGAGCTCGTCCGCGTGGTGGGCGTCGCTCGTCAAGAGCAGCGTCACGCTGCGCTCGCGGGCACGGTGCAACCACTCGACCGACAGGTCCAATCGCGGCAGGGCGCCGTTCACCTCCAGCGCCGTGCCGGTGGCCTCCGCCGCCGTGAAGACCGCGTCGAGATCGACGTCGATGGGGGGGCGGGCGCCGATCATGCGGGTGGAGAGGTGACCGATCATGCGAACCGTGGGATCGGCCATGGCGGCGGTGATGCGCGCGGTCTGCGCCGCGCGATCGAGCTCGAAGTGATCGTGCACGGACGCCAGGCACCAGTCGAACGCGCGTCGGAACTCGAGGTCGTAGTCGAGCTGCCCGGTGGGGCCGATGTTCAGCTCGATCCCGTGCAACAGCGTCAGCGAATCGCCGAGCTCGGCCTGCAACGCGCGAATCCGCGCCCGCTGCTCGAGCAGCGGCTCGCGCGCCACGCCCGAGAGTGTGCCCTCCGCGTGATCGGTGATCGCCAGGACGCGGAACCCGCGCGCCCTCGCCGACGCGACCACGTCCTCGAGCGACGATCGACCGTCGCCCGACAGGTCGGTGTGGACGTGGAAATCGCCGATGACCTCCCCGATCGGCCGGGGCAGCCTCCCGGCCTCGGCGGCCTCGATCTCGCCGGCGTCCTCCCGCAGCACGGGTGGAATCCAGGGCAGGTCGAGCGCCCGATAGATCTGCTCTTCAGTCTCGCTGGCCACCACGCGGCCTCCCTCGAGCTCGGACAGCGCGTATTCGTTCAACGTCAGCCCGCGCGCCAGCGCCCGCTGGCGCAGCTTGATGTTGTGGGCCTTCGACCCCGTGAAGTAGAGGAGCGCGGCGCCCACCTGATGGGCCCCCACCACCCGCACGTCGATCTGGATGCCCCGCTGCGTGACCACGCTGGTCTTCGCGTCACCCCGAACGAGCACCCGGTCGACGACGGGCAACGCCACGAGCGCCTCCATCACCGGACCCGCGGCGTCGCTGACGACCACGATGTCCACGTCGCCGATGGTCTCTGAGAACCTCCGCAAGGAGCCGCAGGCCATCGCGTCGGTGACGCCGGCGACCTCGCGCAGGCGCGCCACCAGCTTGTTCGCGAGCGGCAGCGCCACCGAGATCGGCGTGCGGCCGATGGCCCCCGACTCGTCGAGGCGCTCGATGGCGCGAAGCAACTTCTCCTCGGACTTCTCGCCGAACCCCCGCAGCGCGCGCAGCCGGTGCGCCGCCAGGGCCGCCCGCAGCTCGTCGATGGACTGCACGCCCAGCTCGTCGCGCAGGCGGCGGACCGCCTTCGGGCCGACCCCGGGCAGCCGCATCAGCGCCACCACGCCCGGGGGATGCTTCTGGCGGAGCGCCTCCAGCTTCGCCACCTTGCCCGTCTCGATCAGCTCGCGAATCTTGTCGGCCGTGCTCTTGCCGACGTTCTCGATCTTCTGCAGATCCTTGGCCGTGAGGCGGCCGAGGTCGGTCGCCTGGGCGGCGATGGCGTGGGCGGCGTTCTCGTAGGCGCGGACACGAAACGACTGCGGATCGCCCTCCTCGATGATGGTCAGCTCGGCGAGCTCGCGCAACATGTCCAGGATGTCTTGTTTGGAATCGGCCATGGCGATGTCGATGATGTAGCCTGAAATTGCCGACCATGAAAGGCCACCCGACAGACCCGCCAGGCCCAGACGGCGAGGGCAGAGTGACGGAGGACCGCGACGATGCGGCGGCTCCGGTGCCCGTGCAATCCAAGGATGAGTCGCAGGCGCTGTCGGAGTCGCAGACGTTGTCGATTGACGGGCGTGACGTGCGCATCACCCACCCCGACAAGCTGTACTTCTCGCGCCAAGTGCGTCTCACGAAGGGCGACATCGTGCGCTATTACCTGGCCGTCGCTCCCGGGGCCCTGGCGGGAATTCGCGATCGCCCCATCGTCCTCAAGCGTTTCGTGAACGGCGCCGAGGCGGAGCCGTTCTATCAAAAGCGCGCCCCCGACGCGCGTCCGCCCTGGCTGCGGACGGTGACGCTGTCGTTCCCGTCGGGGCGTACGGCGGAGGAGGTGGTGGTCGACGACGCGGCCGGCCTCGCCTGGGTCGTCAACCTCGGCTGCATGGAGCTCCACCCCCACCCGGTCCGCTCGGGCGATCTCGAGCACCCGGACGAGCTGCGCGTGGACCTGGATCCGGGGCCGGGCGTCGCGTGGGACGACGTGCGGCGCGTGGCGCTGGAGGTGAACGTGCTCCTGGGCGAGGTCGGGCTACGCGGGTGGCCGAAGACCAGCGGATCGCGGGGCATGCACGTCAACGCCCGCATCGCCCCGCGCTGGAGCTTCCACGAGGTAAGGCGCGCGGCGCTCGCGCTGTCGCGGGAGATCGAGCGGCGGCTGCCGACGCTGGCCACCTCGAAGTGGTGGAAGGAGGAGCGCCGGGGCGTGTTCCTCGACTACAACCAGAACGCGAAGGATCGCACCACCTCGTCGGCGTATTCCGTGCGGCCGTTGCCCGACGCGCGAGTGTCGGCGCCGCTGACGTGGGACGAGGTGCCCGGTTGCGACCCGGCGGCGTTCACCGTGTTCACCATGCCCGCTCGCTTCGCCGCCATTGGCGATCCGCACGCCGGGATGAACGACGCCGTCGGCTCGCTGGACGGATTGCTCGCGCTCGCTGCGCGCGACGAAGCGTCGGGGCTGGGTGACGCGCCCTGGCCGCCCCACTTCCGCAAGATGCAGGGCGAAGGCCCGCGCGTCGCGCCGTCGCGAGCCAGGCGTTCTGCGCGCGCGCCGTCCGAGTCGGGGTCGGAGTCGGCGCCGCCGCAGGTCGACACCAAGGTGAGACGAGCGCCCTCCCGCAGATCGAGGATGCCCCTCATCGTCGTCGCCAACTCGCCCGACCGGGAGGCTGCGCTGGCTGGCCTCGAACGCTGGCGGCAGAGGTGGGCGGCGGCGGCGGCGCTCCTGGCGGTCGACGATGTGCTGGTGGATTCGATGCGCGGGCGGTCCTCGACCTGGACGCGCGTGCGGGTCAATCTGCGCCACGTGCCGGAGGCGATGCGTCCGCCGCAGGCGACCCCGGATCCCGACGACGATCCGACCCGGGAATGGCGCGAGCGCCGCCAACGCGAGCGTTGAGCCCGGAACTACGGCAACGTCAGGTCGTCCATCATGCCGGTCATCATGAGCAGCGACAGGACGGTCCAGGACTCGTTATAGTACTGGCTGCCGGCCAGTTCGTTCAGCGTGGCGACGCCCGCATACGCTTGGTCCCTCAACGTCGCGAAGGTCGCGCTGGCCATGGCGCCGACACCCGCGGGACCGACGAACGCGGCGGTCTGGTTGCCCACGGATGCGGCGCCAGGGTGATCGGTGCCGTCCAAGTTGTAGCCGTCGAGGATGTTGGCCGCGCCCTTCGTTTGATAAAAGCTGCTGATCAGCGCCAGGTAGGACTGCGCCTTGGGCTCGGCGTTCCAGCAGTAGTCCTCGGCCAGCCGGAACGGGGTGCGGCACGAATCGAGCTGATGGTAGGTTGGATCGGCGGTGTTCGGGCGCGCCATCGGCACGCCGGCCGGTGTGGACCATGCCGGAACCAGCCCGTTCGTCTGGTTCTTGTTGGCCGCGTTCAGCGTCGCGGCAAGCACCGTGTAGCAGGTGGCCACGACCCTGTTCCAGTTAGCCTGCTGGTTCGTGGCGCGTCCAAAGGCCCGATAGAACGCCGGCGCGAAGTACGAGATGTTGATGACCGAGCCGCCTCCGCCGCCGAGATCGCCGGGGGTCGGGACATCGTTGCGGGTGTGATCGATCTCGAACTGCCAGATCAGGTTGATCAGGCTGGTGGCGTACGACAGGTAAGTCTGCGAGAGGCTGCCCTTGCCGCCCCAGCGCTTGTCGGCCAGCAGTAGCGCGAACGCCATGTCCTCGTCGCCGTCCGTGGCGCCGCCCATGCCCTGGATCGAGCGATCGGGGCCGATGTACCAGTTCATCAGGCCGTTCTGGTCGGGGAACTGCTGTTCGTAGTTCCACAGGCCGTCGAACGTCGGCTGATCGTTCATGTAGACCGCGATCAACATGCCGTAGCCGATCCCCTCCGAGACCGTGCCGTTCAGGACCGCGCCCGAATTGGGTCGGCGCACGCGCAAGCCATTCGGGCCGGCGCCGTCGGACACCAGCAGGTCCTGCTTCCACTTGGCGTAGGCAGCCTGCGTGTCGGATGCCTTCGCTCCGGTCGGCGGCGTGCATCGGCCGCCGCGAGGAATGACGATCGCCGCGCTCGCCCCGGCAGCTCCACCGCTGGCGGAGGCGCCGCCCGAGGCTGAGGCGCCACCGTTGCCAGAGGCGCCGCCGCTGCTGGTCGCGCCGCCGCTCGCCGGCGACCCACCGCTGGCGGGGGCGCCGCCCGTGCCGGCGGGTGTGCCGCCCGCGCCGACAGCCGCGCCTCCCGTTCCCGCACCTCCGGTCCCGGGGCTCCCCCCCGTTCCGGTGGTGGAGGCGATTCCCCCGCTACCCTTGCCCCCCGACCCCTGGCTGCCACCGCTGGAGGAAACGCCGCCCGTGCCGACCGTGCCGCCCGTCCCGCCGCCATTCGCTCCCCCGGTTCCACCCCCACTCGACGCGGACTGACAGCTTGCCGCAGCCGCGACGGCACAAATGACGGCGCGCATGCGAGCGCCCATCGAGCTGACGACAATCGGGGTCATCGTGTCAACCAGCCAAACAGACTAGCGCATTTTTCTCGCGCACGTCTGTTTTCGCGCCTGGCGGCGGGATCAGCTCCGGTCAGATGCGTCGGCGAGACGCTTCACGGCGCCCGCTCGCAAACGACGACCAAGGACATACCGAACGCGGGACGCAGGTGCTCCTCGAGGCGAAACAGCGGCGTCAGCCTGTCGTAGAGCGCCACTTGCCGCGTCGGTAAGATCTTGCGCCCGAGGATGCGGGAATTGAAGAACCAGCCCGGGATCCCGAGCACGTTCATCCACGACTGGTGAACCACCCGCCAGCCGGTCTCGGCGAGCAGATTCTCGAGCGGTCGCCGGGCGTACCGCCGGTGGTGCTGCAGCCCTCGATCGAGCGTGCCGTAGAGCCAGGGCAACGCGGGAACGTGCAGCAGCAGTCGCCCACCTGGCCGCAGCGCCTCGCCAACGCGCTTCAGCGCGTCCCTGTCGTTGCGGACGTGTTCGAGTACGTTGACACACAGGACGGTGTCGAGCTGGTGCACGCGCAGTGCCTCGACGTCGACGTCTTCCAGGTCGAGGCTTTGCACCTTCACGTGGGGGCGACCGGCGAACTTCGTCTTCAGCTTGCCGAGGAACTCCGGATCGATCTCCGTGGCGACCACGAGCTCGCGGTCCGAGAGAAGCTCGGTGATGGTGCCCAGGCCAGCACCCACGTCCATCACCCGGCGACCGCACCAGGGGCTCAGACGGTCAAAGATCCATCGGTTGAGGTTCGGCGTCTGCAGGAAAATGTCCAGCGTCGCGGCAACCGTGTTTCCCCCTTCAGCGGTCAACGTCCGCCACCGTGGGGCGCGCCAGGTTGGGCAAAGGGGAGAGGTGGGCTGCCGCGGGAGGGCCCGCGCTCGTGCGAAGATAGTGCCAAGAATCGCGGAGAATCGACCATCAGCGAGCGTCTCAAAATATAAGATACCGCGACAACCCGGTCGCGGTTGGGCCCTTTCCCTAACCTTTCTATTTTGCCACCGCCAACTCCTGGGCGGTAACCGAAGGAGCGTCACGAGCTGCACGCCCGGAAGGCCTCACAGGAGCTCGTTGCTTACATGATGTGACCGGACGGCGCGCTGGCCAGGACGTCGATGTACTGCTGCAAGATTCCCACGTCGTCGAGAAGATCCTGATCGGCCCAACCGGCGAGGCTCACGAGCAGCTTGGGCTGGTAGGCGGTCAGCATGCTTCGCGCCGCCGACGGGTCGAGCTGTGCGGCGGCGGTCGCGTCACGAAACGCGACGAACAGGCCGAGGATGATGGTGTTCTTCTCGATGTCACGACTGCTGTAAAACGCGCCCGCGCCTTCCGATGGCGCGTCGTCGACGTCGTAAGCCACGGCGACGTCCTGGGCTTCGAACGTGGTCGTCCCAGGCAGCCGGTAGCTGAGGTGCAACCGCGCGACGTCGCACGGGCCGACGAGCGGATGCGCGGGCGTCGGCGCCAACTCGGCGATGACGGCCGCGCCACCGCCGCGCCGTCCCCCGGTCGCGTCGGGCGCGGCGCTGGTGCGCGACGCCAGGAAAGCGCTCGGGATCGACAGCTGTCCACCGCCGGCGGTCGTCTCCCAGAGGTTCGTGCCGTAGACCTGTTTGATCTTGTAGCTCGGCAGCTCGCCGAACGTGATTTGCAGATCGTAGGCGATCGGTGCGACGAAGAACGCCAGCTCCTGCGTGAAGACCTCCGTCACCGCGGACGGATCCTCGACGAAATAGAAGTTTCCGCCCCCTTGCTCGGAAAGCTGGCGCAGGAGCGCGAGGTCCGCGTCACTGCCGAGGCCGATGGTGGTCAACCCCACGTACTTCATGTTGTAGCTCGCCGACATGGCGAGGATGGCGGCGCGATCGGTGGTGCCGGCGGTGGGCAGCCCGTCGGTCAAGAAGATCACACGGCGCTGCTGAGTCTCGTCGCCCGCCGTGAGGGCGGCTTGATATCCGAGCTCGAGTCCGTCGTAGATGTCGGTGTTGCTCCCGGGCTGGACGCTGTCGACGATGGCCTTCAGGCGAACCGGATCGGTGACGCGGGCAGGGCCGAACAGGGTGTGGGCGGTCGAGTCGAAGGCGACGAGAGTCAGCGTGTCGGAACCGGTGAGGGCATCGATCAACAGATCGATCCCTTGCTTCGCGTACACCATCTTCCCCGCCTCCGCCATCGAGCCCGAGCGATCGAGCACCACGACCAGATCGAGAGGCGGCTTCGCGACGCTGGCGGGATCCACGGGCGAGTTCATGCCCATTTGCAGCAGCGTCCATTGGCCCCCGTGAACATTATCGGGTGAGACTGACAGCATCCCGTGCAGACACAGGGTTTGATCGCACGTGGGCGCTGGCAAGGACGTGTAGTGTTCCGCGAAGAAGCCGGCCTCGTCGAGCGTGTCTGGGCTCGGGATGCGCATCTGGTCCAGCGCCTGGCGAAACGCCGCGAAGTCCTGGCCGCCGCCGGTTCCGACGCTGGTAGACACCCCGCCCCCTGTCCCTGCGGGCGCCGGAGCCCCCGGGTTTGGAGGACCAGATGCGCCGCGGCTCGACGACGAGGAGCCCCCTATCTCCGAGCAGGCGGCCGCCAGAGTGACAGCACCCGACAGCAGAAGGAGAACGCCGATCCAGGAGCGAGCCATGATGACCTCCGTTGGAGCCACCTTCACAGCAACGTCGAGGCCAGGATGTCTCCCCCCGGAAGGGCCTGCGATTCGCGGTGATCTCGGCCCGAGCTGGGTTCACCTCCAGGCGCGCGCGACATCGCTGCCCGGGTGGTGTCGTATGGCGGCCGGCTGGGACGACCGGTTGGCTGCGGGTGACGCTCGCCCCGCGCGGACCCGGTCCTGACCATGCCCCCAAGGAGGCCAATTGCGGGCCCGAGAGCGACTGGATCCAGACTCACTGCAACGGCGCGTCCGGTCGGCAGCGTGCCCGGGGGGCTCGGGGAGGCGACTAGGCCTCCGTTCGAGATGCGGGAGCCGGGGGGCCCCCCTCGGTCTTCGGCGCCAGGGAACGCTGACAACCGAATCCAAAGGAAAGGACAAGGACGAGCCGACTCCAGGTCACACCAGGACGGCGACTCAATGGCCGGCCGTGGCTACTGTTCACTAACAGTCGCCCCACGAACACGTCTGCTGAACGCCACATCCCATGTTCGCCGGACACATGTTGACCGGATAGTGATTGCAGTTAGGAATGTTTGGGAGACCAGAGCATTGCGACCAACGACAGGGCGTCGCCGTCCCCATCAAATTTGGAAGTCCCTGATCAACTGGAAATGAATAGTTGTCACATTGAGATTCCGACGCAAATGTCGAGCAGATCGATTGACATGCGTTGTCGACCCAAGTGCAATACAGGGGAGAACATTTCGCCTGTGAAGTAATTTTTACGCAATTCGAATCAAGCGCCGATCCATAGTGGATACATCCCGGTGTGGATTTGCATCCGGGAATGGCACCGCAATTATCACTAGTCTTGCTCTGACAGCTTATGTCGCCCGCGCACACAGATGACGCGCCGCATCCGCCGACTCCGAGTGCGGTGAAAAGCAGCAGCGGCAAGGATATCCCTTTCGTGAGTCGCTTGATCAAGGGCATGTTCCCATCGGGCAGTCGTGCGGTTGGAGGCGCTGACAGTCCGGTGACTGCAGCTGCTCGCTCGTCACGACGAAGGTCTGGTCGCGAGATCTCGACGCTGGGGCAGCGGCGACACCCAGGGACAGGGCCCAGGTCGCGCAGTTTCGCACCCACAATTTCATGGCGCGGTCGATCTTCGGCATCGCCGTCCAATCGTACGCCGGCGCGCCCCCGAACGGCAGTGACGAATGAGTCAGAAGATCTCGCCAGCGGCGAAGTAGGCCCCCACCGGTCGTGCGTCGGGCGACCAGGCGATATCGCCGCGCACCACGAATGTCTGCCCCTCTTGCAACCGGAGTCCTCCACCCAGCCCGTACTTCAGTCCGATTCCGGTGCCATCCAGGTCGGGATGGCTCCTGGTCAGCTCGGTCCAGCTGCGGCCGGCATCGACGAACAGGGCCGCGCCCAGCACCATGTGCTTGCCGTGGACGGTGAAGGGCAGGATCTCGCCGCGCGCCTCCAGATTCTCGAAGACCTTCACTTTTCCGTAGTAGCGCTGGGCGGGAATGCCGCGGACCGCCTTCGAGCCGCCGATGGCCGGCGTCTCTTCGAAGCGCGCCAGCTCGTAAAACGGCGGATCTCCGAGCAGCGTGTCGCCGACCACCCGAAACATGAAAGTCACCCGCTTGCCCACCGTCCTGTAGAAGCGCGCCGTCACGTTCAGGCGCTCGTAGCTGTAGGGCAAGGTCGAGCCGATGTGCGGACTGACCCGGATCACGGCGCTGTGAAACTGTCCGCTGTGGGTAACCGTCTCGTTGTCCCGGCTGTCGTATTGAAGTGAGGCCTCCAGCAATTCGACGCCGTGATTGGCGAACCCGCCCACCAATCGGCGCACGTCGGGGGAGCCAGAGAGCTGCGCCTGGGCCAGCAAGCTGGTCTGCGGGACCTTCAGCCAGTTGTGCGTGTAGATGCTGCCGAGCTGCAGGTAGAAGCGACTGACCAACCGGACGCGCGCCTCGAGCGACAGCGTGGGATGGATCCGCTGGTACTCGGTGTCACGGAGCGAGACGCTCGCTGCTGGGGGCAGCGGCGTGGCGTTTCCGATCCCGTAGAACTTCATCGTGGTCTCGTCCGTGAACGCGGGGCGGATGTCCAGACGCAGGCGCCTGCTTTCCGTCAGTTCCGGTAACGTCAGGACCAGCGAGTGGTCCTGATAAGGGATCACAAACCCCCCATCCTGCCGGTTGAACGTGATGAAGGACTCGGATGTCAGCTTCCATCGGTAGGGGTGGTAACGGGGATCGAGCCGGGCCAGATCGGCGACCTCGCCGCCGCCGATGCCCACGTCACTGTCGCCGCCCGCGATGGGGACGATGTTGAACTCGAGCGACCGAGCGGGTGGCGGCGCCGTGGCATCCCCCGGCTTCTTCGCATCGGCCGCCTTCTGCGGGCTCACGGCAGCCGGGGTGGCGGGATGGGTCGGCTGGGGCTCGCCAGAGGTCGGACCGTCATCCGACGAACCGCCCTGCGCGAGAGCGGCAGGCACCTGACCGAGCGTCAAAAGATGTGTCACGAGCGCGATGCGACGGATGGACATGCGTACTGCGACGCAATGTGCGTCGCGATCTCCGCGGCGCAAGGTGACCGTCGACCTGACCGCGACCTTGCAGCCAGCGATACTTCGGCTCGTCGTACGCCTGCTTTCGGCCCGTTACCACGTGGCTTTCGACAGGCTTAGCCTCGGGTACTACGCTCGGGGGCGGACGGCGACGCCTGGCACGGCGACACCATGGCGCGCGAATTGCCCCAGGCCCTGGTGGCGCCCCTCTCGCTCGGAGGTCCACGACGATTCTTGCTGCGCCCGCGGGCCAGCGGACGCGCGCTGGCCTTCTCGCTCGGCCTCGGCGACCTGTTCGTCATGGGGGGCTCCTGCCAGCGGACGCGGCAGCACGCCATCCCCGAAGTCGCGCGCGCGCCGGCGCGTATCGCGGTCATGTTTCGGCCGGTGTGGACGCGTCCCGGCGCCCGGGGAGACTCGTGAACGACCTGGTGCTCGACCGCGGATCTTGCCCAGCCCGCGGGAGGATGCAGATTGCGATGGTGGGACTTCCGTGGTTAACGAGCTGATCGAAGCCCGCCAAGGTCGTGTCCCCACGCGTGGCGCCGAGTGATTGACCGTCAATGAAAGAGGGGGCTCGGATGCCTGGACACAATCCTGAACGCGTCTTCGAACCGGTGACGAAAGCGGAGGGAACGACGGCGCGGAGGCCTGCCGACCCGCCGGTCGTTCACCGCATCGAGATCTCCTACCGAACGATCTTTGCGGTGGTGGTGACGGTAGCGGCGATCTGGCTACTGGAGGTGTTGCTACCGATCCTGTTGGTGCTGGTGATCGCTTTGATCCTCGTGGGGACGCTCAACCCATTCGTGGCCTGGCTCCACCGGCACGGAGTCAATCGCACGCTCGCCATCGCCGCGATCTTCGTGGCGTGCCTGGCGGTGATCGCAGTGGCCGGCCTGGTCACGGTGCCCGCGCTGTGGAGCCAGGTGACCGCCACGATCAATGACCTGCCTCATCTGCAAAGAATGCTCGCCGAGAAGCTGGAAGCCCATCACCTCACTGCCCCTCTCGCGGACGCGACCCGCGCCTTCAAGCCGGAGAAGGTCGTGCGCGGCCTGAACATGACGTCGGCGGTGACGGCGTCTCTCGGCGTGGTGGAAGCGATCGGATACGCCGCCACCTCGGTGGTGCTGGCCATCTATTTCATCGCCGACAGCGAGCGTACACGGGGCGCCCTGTATGCGCTCTTCCCTCGACGGTTTCACGTCCGCCTGGCGCGCGTGATGCTGAGTCTCGAGACCATCGTGGGCGGATACATGCGGGGGCAGGTCATAACGTCGGTCGCCATCGGCGTCTTCACGTTCGGCCTGCTCTCCATCCTGCGGGTTCCGAACGCCATCGCATTGGCCGCGTTCGCCGCCCTCACCGACGTGATCCCCTTCGTGGGTGGGCTGCTGGCGACGACGCCGGCGGTTCTGGTCGCGCTGTCGCGCAGCACGCTCGTGACCACGATCGTGCTGGTCGCGATGGTGGCGTACCAGGAGTTGGAGAGCCGCGTGATCGTGCCCAGGGTGTACGGGCGGGCGTTGCGGTTGTCGTCGGCCACCGTCGTCGTGGCTTTGCTCGTCGGTGGCAAGCTGGGCGGGATCATGGGCGCCCTGCTCGCCCTCCCCATCGCGGCTGCCCTGCGCATGGTGATCGAGGAGCTGCGGGTCGAGTTACCTGGTGACGACACGGACGACCGGACCGTGCGCGCCCGGGATGCGCGGGCAGAGCGCGTCTACGCCCGGGAGAGCGCGGGCGCGTCCCCGGAGGAGGCGGCGGCGGTGGCCACCACCATCGCCACCGAGATCCGCGAGTCGGACGACGCGGAGGGGAAGAAGCCCCCGGAGGTACACGTCACCGGCGGCGGGCAGGGATGAGACTGCGCGCTCGCCTGCGGAGGCGAGCTGGCGCGGGGGAGTGCTGCTCCTCGCCGGCCTCGATGTTCCGAGACCGGCGAGGAGAGGAAGAAGTTTTCCGCGCGCGGGAGCTCCGCGCAGTCTTACATCCCGACCGGGGACTTCGTTTCAGCGCTTGCTTCGCCGGCCGATGAGATGTCCTTGACCTTGTACGCTTCGAGGATCTTCTTGCCCTAGGCCAGGGATCGCCAGCGCACCGATACCGACCAACCAACCGAGGGTGCCTCCCGCCAACAGGCCCACGCCGGCCTCCGCCGTCGCCCCCTCGGGCGCCTTGGTGTGCTTCTCGTGGGCAAAGTCTCGCGTCCCCGAGCGCGAGCGCGCTGCCATTCCCATCGACCACGTCGGGCCCCCCACGTCGCCCTGGGCGCGCAGGTCCGCTATCCCGAGCGCGGATTGTACTCTCGACCGGGAACGCATTGCATTGTGTCGCCACTGTACCCAGATTTGTCGTCCAATGCCTGCTGCGACCCAGGGATGATCGAGCGGACGTGGAGCAAGTCCCGCCCACTCGGGCGTGATTCGAAGACGGGCGTGATGTTCGGTCCCCCAGCGAACGGTCACACTTGAGCGCGCCCTGGAACTGGGGCCTCCGCTGGTGGACGGCGCGGGCCGGAGGCAGTGTTCGATCGGTCGTCGAGCCGCCTCTCGGCGCCGAGCTGTTCAGCATCGGCCAGCTCGAAGAGCACGCACGAACGCTCGCCGAACGGCACACTATCGGCCGTCGCGGCCGTGGTGGCCCGGATCGGCTGTTGTCGCGGGTCGAGGCGAACGCAGACGTATTGCGCGCCGCGAACGCGCTACTCACGGACGCAGTGAAGCGCGGCACTCGGATCACGCCGGCCGCCGAATGGTTCGTCGACAATTACCACGTCATCGAGGAGCAGATCCGCACCGCCAGGCGGCACCTGCCGCGCGGATACAGCCGGGAGCTGCCCCGCCTCACCAACGCGGAGGCGGCGGGCACGCCCCGCATCTACGAAATCGCGCTCGAGCTCATCTCCCACTCCGAGGGGCGTGTCGACCTCGAAGGACTGCGGGCGTTCGTGATGGCCTACCAGGCCGTCACGCCGCTGCGCCTGGGCGAGCTGTGGGCCATCCCCATCATGCTCCGCCTGGCGCTGATCGAGGCGTTGCGGCGGGTCGTGTCGGCGGTGACCGCCGGGCGCAACGAGCGCGAGGCCGCCAGCCACTGGGTCGATCGCATGGTGGAGACGGCGGCTCGCGAGCCGGCAAACGTGGTGCTGGTGCTGGCGGAGATGATCAAGGCGGGGCCTGCCCTCACCACGCCGTTCGTTGCCGAGTTCTCCAGTCGTCTGCAGGGGAAGGGGCCGACTCTGATGTTCCCCATCTCGTGGCTGGAGCAACGTCTGTCCGAGCAGGGACAGAGCATCGACCAGGTCTTCCAGATCGTCAGCCAGAGCCAGGCCGAACACCAGGTAGCGATCGGCAACAGCATCGGCAGTCTGCGCTTGCTGGGCGCGACCGACTGGCGGACGTTCGTCGAGGCCATGAGCGTAGTAGATCATGCGCTACGCGCGGATCCGGCCGGCGTCTATCCGGCCATGGACTTTGCGACGCGGGATCAGTATCGCCGCGCGTTGGAGCAGGTGGCGAAACGTAGCAACGCCAGCGAACTCGAAGTGGCGACGGCGGCGGTGCGTTTGGCCTCCGCGGCCACTGGCGACCGCGACGCCCACGTCGGCTACTTCCTGATCGACGATGGCCGCGAACAGCTGGAACGTGAGGTCCAGGCCCGGCGGCCTCTCTTCGTTCGCATCGAACAGCTGAGGTCTCCCACGCGTTTTGCATTGTACACAGGCGCCATCGGCGGCATGACCATCACCATCACGGCGGTCCTGGCGCGAGCTTTCGGTGATGAGGGCCTGTCGAAGGCGACGCTGGCGTTGTTCATCACCGCGCTATCGCTGTGCGCCAGCCAGCTGGGGGTAGCGATGGTGCATTGGGCAGCTACGTTGCTGGTGCGACCCCACCTCCTGCCCCGGCTGGATTTTTCGGACGGCATCCCGCTCGCGTACAAGACGGTGGTCGCCGTCCCGACCTTGTTGACCGACGAGGAGGAGATCGACCGGCTGCTCGAATCGCTGGAGGTGCGGTACCTTGCGAACCGCGACAACCATCTGGCGTTCGTGCTGCTCAGCGACTTTCACGACGCGGCGGCGGAGGTGATGGACGACGACCAGCGTCGGCTGGCGCACGCGGTGGCGGGCATCGAGGGTTTGAACGCGAAGTACGGCGGCGGCGCGCGCGCCGAGAGCTCGTCATCGTTTGATGGCACGCCCTTCTACCTGTTCCACCGTCGGCGCCGCCTCAACGCCCGAGACGGGGTGTGGATGGGATGGGAGCGCAAGCGTGGGAAGCTCGAGAACTTCAACGGATTTCTACGCGGCGAGACCGGCCGGTTCCAGACCACCGTCGGTGACCTGTCCCGCCTGGCGGGCGCGCGGTATGTGATCGTGCTCGACAGCGACACGCGGCTGCCGCGGGATGCCGCGCGGCAGCTGGTGGGAACGATGGCGCACTGGCTGAACCGGCCCCGCTACGATGTGCACACGCAGCGGGTGACCCGTGGCTACAGCATCCTGCAGCCCCGCGTCGCCATTACCATGGACAGCTCCAGCCGCTCCCGCTTCGCGCGGCTGTTCGCCGGCGAGCCGGGGATCGATCCCTACACCCGCGCCGTCTCGGACGTTTATCAGGACCTGTTCGGCGAAGGCTCGTTCGTGGGCAAGGGCATCTATGATATCGATGCCTTCCGCCAGTCCCTTTCGGGGCGGCTGCCCGAGAACCGCATCCTGAGCCACGACCTGCTGGAGGGAGGGCACGCCCGCTCCGCGCTGGTCACCGACATCACGCTGTTCGAAGACTACCCCTCGACCTACGCCGCCGAGGTGAGCCGGCGCTATCGCTGGATGCGCGGCGACTGGCAGATCACTCCCTGGTTGGGGCGGCGGGTGCCGGGTGCCTCCGGGGAGCGGCGCCAGAATCCGCTGTCGTCCCTCACGCGCTGGAAGATCCTGGATAACCTGCGACGGGCCCTGGTCCCCATCGCCATGATGACGCTGCTGCTCGGCGCCTGGGCCCGTCCCGGGCTCGCGCTGTTCGGGACGATCGCGGTCACAGCTCTGCTGGTGCTCCCCGGTTTGTTGACCGCCGGCGGCGAGCTGGCGCGGCGGCCCGCTGATTTTCCCTATCACCAGCATGTGGCTGCGGTGATGCGCACGCTGGGTCGCCAACTGTTGCGTGAGCTGTTCGCGCTCGCCACCCTACCTTACGAAGCTCAGGTGGCGACCGCGGCCATCGTCCGCACCTCGGTCCGCGTGATAGTGACGCGTCGGCGCCTGCTGGAGTGGCGGACCGCGCGCGATGCACAGCGCAGCGCGCGCGCCAGCCTGGCTGGTTCGTACGTCGAGATGTGGCCATCGCCTGCGGCGGCTCTGGTGGTGGGGGCGCTGTTGGTGGAGCGCCAGCCCGGGGCCCTGGCGCTGACGGTGCCCGTCCTGCTCTTGTGGTTGCTGTCGCCGGGCCTCACCTGGTGGCTGAGCCAGTTCGTGGCGCCGCCGCGCCCCGATATAGGCCCCGACGACCGGACGTTCCTGCGGCTCTTGGCCCGGCAGACCTGGCGTTTCTTCGAAACGTTCATCTCGCCCGAGGACAACTACTTGCCCCCGGACAACTTTCAGGAAGATCCACCGCGCGGCATCGCGCACCGGACCTCGCCCACCAACATCGGCCTGGCCTTGACCGCCAACCTGGCCGCCTACGACTTCGGCTATCTCACGGCATCGGAGATCATCGCCCGCACCGAGCTGACCCTCGCAACGCTCGACAAGCTGCAGCGCTTCCGGGGACACTTTTACAACTGGTATGACACGCAATCGCTGGAGCCGTTGCGACCCACCTATGTCTCGACGGTGGACAGCGGAAATCTGGCCGGCCACTTGCTGACGTTCGTCAGCGGACTGAACGAGTTACCCCAGGATCCAATGCTGCGGCCACAGCTGTTCGATGGCCTAGCCGACGCTTTGAGCGCGCTCGACGCTGTCCTCGCGAAGGGGAAACCGCTCATCGACTCTCAACGAGAGGCGATGGCGGAGCTGCGGCTGGCGCTGGTGGCCCCACCCCGCACGTTGTGCGGGATGCGTACGCGGCTGGAATCCCTACGGAGGCAGAGCGAGACCTTACCCACGTTACTACGCGGGGCAGCTTACCCCGGCGCGGAGCCCGACATAGCGTTCTGGACCGGCGCCTTCATCGCCCGTTGTCGATCGGCCCTTGAGGAGGTGCGGACCCTCGCTCCCTGGACCGAAAGTCCGGGGGCGCCCGCTGAGGGACTGGAAGGGCCTGGGCGCGAGTTGCTGTCCCAGCTCGATCGCGTCCCGAGCCTGGCGGCGCTGGCGGAGTTGGAGCAAGCACTGGCCCCGCAATTCGCGGCGCTGATGGGCAGCGCCCGTGATTACCCCGGTCAGGCAGCGTGGGTCGAGCAGCTGCAGGCGGCCGTGGCCGCGGCGTCGCAGCGAGCGGCAGGGCGCCTGACTGCGCTCGCGGCGCTCGCTGTGCGCTCGACCGAGCTCGCCGACATCGACTACGAGTTCCTCTATGATCGGGAACGGCACCTGCTGGCCATCGGCTACAACGTGGCCGACCACCGCTTGGACGGCAGCTTCTACGATCTGCTGGCGTCCGAGGCGCGCCTGGTCAGCTTCGTCGCCATCGCGCAGGGGAAGCTCCCCCAGGAACACTGGTTCAGCCTGGGGCGCTTGCTGACGTCGGCCGGTGGTCACCCGTCGCTGGTGTCGTGGAGTGGCTCGATGTTCGAGTACCTGATGCCGTTGCTGGTAATGCCCACGTTCGAAGGGACCATCCTCGACGAGACCTACCGAGGCGTCGTGCGGCGCCAGATCCAGTACGGCGTCGAACGGCACGTCCCCTGGGGGGTGTCGGAATCGGGCTACAACAAGACCGACGTCCAGCTGAACTATCAGTATCAGGCGTTCGGCGTGCCGGGACTCGGATTCAAGCGCGGCCTGGCAAACGACCTGGTGGTGGCACCTTACGCCTGTGTGTTGGCGTTGATGGTCGACGCCCAGGCTGCTTGCGCGAACCTGCGGCGCCTGGTTCGAGAAGGCTTAGACGGACGCTATGGCTTCTATGAGGCCATCGACTACACGACAGCGCGCCTCCCTCCCGGCAAGGAAAGCGTCACCGTTCGCTCGTTCATGGCCCACCACCAAGGCATGGCCTTCCTGGCGCTCGACTACCTGCTCCAGGACCGTCCCATGCAGCGCCGCTTCGAACTGGCACCTGCCTTCCAGGCCAACCTGCTGTTGTTGCAGGAACGTGTTCCGCGCACGTCGACGATCCAGCCCCACCAGGCCGACACGGCGGGGGCCGGCACGTCGCAACCGGACGAGGGGAGCAAGCCGCGAAGATTCACAACCCCCAACACCGAGTCGCCAGAGGTGCACCTGCTGTCGAATGGGCGATATCACGTGGCCATCACCAACGCCGGTGGCGGCTACAGCCGCTGGCGCGACATCGCCGTCACCCGCTGGCACGAGGACGCCACCCGAGACAATTGGGGCAGCTTCTGCTATGTCCGCGATCTCGCTACCAAGGCGTTCTGGTCAATGACCCACCAGCCGACGCTGAAGCCGGCGACCGGCTACGAAGCGATCTTCTCTCAGGGCCGCGCCGAGTTCCGTCATCGCGCAGGCGACATCCAGACCTACACGGAGATTTGCATCTCGCCCGAGGATGACGTCGAGGTGCGCCGCCTTAGCATCACCAACCGAGGCCGCACCAAGCGCGCCCTCGAGCTGACCAGTTTCGCTGAGGTGGTGCTAGCGCCGGCCGCGGCCGACCGCGCCCACCCCGCCTTCAGCAATCTGTTCGTTCAGACCGAGTTGGTGCACCAGGCCATCCTGTGCACGCGTCGTCCTCGCTCCGCGAGCGAGCATCCCCCCTGGTGCGTGCACCTGATGACGGTGCCGGGGACGGTCACGGACGAGCCTTCCTTCGAGACAGCGCGCGCAGCGTTCGTGGGCCGGGCGCGTTCCTTGGTGGATCCGGCGGCGTTGCACAGCGCCCGCCTGAGCGACAGCGCGGGCGCCGTCCTTGATCCGATCATGGCCATCCGCAACGTCGTCGTCATCGAGCCTGACGAGACGGCGCGCATCCACCTCGTCACCGGCGTCGCAGAAACGCGAACTGCCGCGCTTGCCCTCATCGAGAAATACAGGGATCGCCACTCGGGGGATCGAGTCTTTGAGTTGTCGTGGACGCATAGCCAGGTGGTCCTGCATCAAGTGGACATCACCGAAGCGGACTCTCAACTCTACGAGCGTATGGCCGGGCACATCCTCTACGCGAACGCCAACTTGCGCGCCGCCCGCAGTGTCATCGCTCGCAACCGCAGCGGCCAGTCGGCGCTCTGGGCCTACGGCATATCGGGCGATCTGCCTGTCGTCCTGCTGCGCATCGCCGACCCCGCGAATGTGAACCTGGCTCGCCAGTTGGTGAAGGCGCACGCCTACTGGCGGCTAAAGGGCCTGGCGTCCGATCTGGTGATCTGGAATGAGGACACCTCAGGATATCGTCAGGTCCTGCATGAGGAGATCCTGGGACTCATCGGAACCTCCACCGAAGGGGGACTGATCGATCGTCCAGGAGGCATCTTCGTTCGGCGGGCCGACCAGCTCTCGGAAGAGGACAAAGTCCTGATGCAGACGGTGGCGCGCCTCATCGTCATCGGCTCGGATGGTCCCCTGCTGGAACAGCTGAACCGGCGGCGGCATATCGAGCTGCCCCGTCCCCTGGCAACGTCCCCCGCTCGAGATCGCTCTGGGCCAGACGCCGCGGCAACCGCCCCCCAGCCGACCGACCGGCTAGGCGCTGATCTCCAGGCCTGGAATGGCCTGGGTGGTTTCACGCGCGATGGGCGCGAATACGTCATCACCACGACGCGCGAGCGGCGGACGCCCGCTCCATGGGTGAACGTGCTCGCCAATCCTTGGTTCGGCAGCGTAGTGAGCGAGAGCGGCGGCGCGTACACCTGGTGCGAGAACGCCCATAGCTACCGGCTCACCCCCTGGCACAACGATCCCGTCCAGGACACGAGCGGCGAGGCCCTCTACCTGCGGGATGACGAGGACGGTCGGCTGTGGTCCCCGACCCCGCTGCCCGCGGGCGGGCCACTTCCCTATACCACCCGACACGGCTTCGGCTACAGCGCCTTCGAGTACGAGGAGGAGGGCCTCGCTACCGAGTTGCGCGTGTTCGTGGCCATCGACGCGCCGCTGAAGTTCAGCGTCGTGAAGATCGCCAACCGGTCAGGGCGGGCGCGGCGGCTTTCGCTCACCGCCTTTTACGAGTTGGTCCTCGGCGCAGAGCGGTCTGCTCAGGCGCCGTACGTGGTGACCGAGTTGGAACCGGCCAGTGGCGCGCTACTGGCCCGCAACGCCTACAACACCGAGTTCGCGCAACGCGTGGCCTTCCTAGACTGCAGCGAACCGATGCGCTCGGTGACCGGGGATCGCCGGGAGTTCCTGGGGCGCAACGGAACAATGGCCACGCCGGCGTGCCTGAAGCGAGCGCGTTTGTCCGGCCGCACCGGCGCAGGACTGGATCCCTGCCTGGCGATGCAGGTTCCGCTGGAGTTGGCCAGTGGACAGACGCGGGAGATCGCCTTCACCTTCGGTTCGGGCCGCGACGCGAACGACGCCCGCACGCTGCTGCGGCGCTTTCGCGGTACGGGCGCTACGCGCACGGCGCTGGGCGACGTGCAGGCCTACTGGACGCGTACGCTGGGTGCCGTGACAGTGGAAACGCCCGATCCTTTCCTGAATATTCTGGCTAACGGATGGCTGCTGTATCAGGTGCTGGCGTCGCGTATCTGGGGCCGAAGCGGATTCTACCAATCGGGTGGGGCCTTCGGATTTCGCGATCAGCTCCAGGACGCCATGGCACTGGTGCACGCTGAGCCGGCGTTGCTGCGCGAGCAGGTGTTGCGCTCGGCCTCGCGGCAGTTTCCGGAGGGGGACGTCCAACACTGGTGGCATCCACCCGGCGGACGGGGCGTGCGGACGCACATCTCAGACGACTATCTATGGCTGCCGTACGCGGCGTGCCGTTACGTGGAAGCATTGGGCGATTCTGGCGTGCTCAGCGAGAACGTGCAGTTCATCGAAGGTCGCACGGTGAAGCCGGAGGAGGAGAGCTACTACGATCTTCCCCTCCGGTCCGATCAGTCCGCGACCCTGTACGAGCACTGCGTGCGCGCCATCAAGAATGGTTTGCGCTTCGGAACGCATGGCCTTCCGCTGATGGGCAGCGGCGACTGGAACGACGGCATGAACCTGGTCGGGGCCGGAGGCAAGGGCGAGAGCGTGTGGCTGGCGTTCTTCCTTCATGATGTCCTGCAACGCTTCGCACCTCTCGCGCGCATGCGGGGCGACGAGGACTTCGCCACCCAGTGCCAGACCGAGGCGCTGCAGCTTCGCGAGAACATCGAGCGGAGCGGCTGGGACGGCAGCTGGTACCGCAGGGCCTACTTCGACGAAGGGGAGCCGCTCGGCTCGGCCACCAACTCCGAGTGTCAGATCGATTCCCTGCCCCAAAGCTGGGCCGTGCTGACGGGCGCGGCGGAGCCGGCCCGTGCCAAGCAGGCGCTACAGGCGCTCGACCGCCGGCTGGTGCGCCGGGATCTGGCGCTCATTCAGCTATTCGATCCCCCGTTCGACACCTCGGATCTGAAGCCGGGCTATGTGAAGGGATACCTGCCCGGCGTGCGCGAAAACGGGGGCCAGTACACGCATGCGGCTGTCTGGGCGGTGATGGCCTTCGCGGTGGCCGGCGACGCCGACAGGGCCTGGGAGCTGTTCGATCTGATCAACCCCATCCGGCACGGCGACCGCCAAGAGGCGATCGCGCGATATAAGGTCGAGCCTTATGTGCTGGCCGCGGATGTCTACACCAACCCCCAGCACCAGGGCCGCGGCGGCTGGACCTGGTACACCGGCGCGGCGGGCTGGATGTATCGCCTGATCGTGGAATCCCTGCTGGGGCTCCGACGACAGGCGGAGCGGCTGTTCGTCGAACCGGTGCTCCCCGCCGCCTGGACTGGATTCTCCGTCCACTACCGCTACTACCAGAGCGTCTATCACCTCCAGATCCGTAGAAAAGGACGAGGGGGTGCCGGCAAGCTGGCCGTGACCGGTATGGTGCGTGACGGGAAAAGGCAGGCTCCGGGGCCCATCGTGCTCGACAACGACGGCCAGGAGCACCAGATAGAGATAGAAATCGAACTCGGCGAAAACGACACGTTGCCATGACCGATCCTGACAAGACTCTTCCCACACCCCCGGAGGACGCCGAGGCAGGAACACCACCGGCCGCCCTGCCGTCAAAAGGCGGGGACAAGAAGGACTCCGCGAGGGCGAAGCGGATCTTGCTGGTCGATGACAACCCGGATCTGGCCGAGTCCCTCAAGCAACTGCTGGAGCTCGAAGGTCATCAAGTGGCCATGGTGACGGACCCGCTGACCGCCCTCGAGTTGGCCGCAAAAGCCGCCCCCGAGATCTGCATTCTCGACCTCGAGTTACCCATCATGGACGGGTATGAGCTGGCGAAGCGACTCCGCGAGCTCCCGGCAACCAAGAACGCGATGCTCATCGCGCTGACGGGCTACGGGTGGGACCACGACCCCCGGCGCAGCCGCGAGGCAGGGTTCGCGCACCACTTGTTGAAGCCCGTCGACACGGCCCGGCTGACCCGGATTTTGGAAGACGGCATCTGAGACGAGCACCAGCACCATTTCCCGCCATCCTGGGCGGCGAGCCGGTCTTCCGCGATTCGCGTCTCTCGTCGGACCTAAGGGTGGGCGGACGAGAACCCTGGATCTCACGGCGCGGCTCGAAGAGGCGCTCCGGGAGATCCGGCACCTCCGAGGCCCGTTCGTGTTCTGCGAAATCGAGGGCACTCGGTGGACCCAGAAGCAAGCCGACCTCCGGCTCGAAGGCGTTTGCCGGCGAGCAGGCCTCAGGGAGATCGGCTGGCGCGTTCTCCGGCACACCTTCTGCTCCCACCTCGCAATGCTGGGCGTGGCGGCGCAGACGATCCAGAAACTGGCTGGGCACTCCAGCCTGTTCGTCACCGAACGGTACACGCACCTCAGCCCAGAGCACGCGGGAGCGGCGATCCGATCACTCGACCGCCGCTCACCGAGCAACGGCACGCTGGCGGCACAGAACGGCAGCACGACCTAAAACAACAGTAATAATCATTAGTTATTTGGGTGAGCGACGGGGATTGAAACCTCATCGTGGGTCTTGATAACACCGCGGGCTGCGCGACCTTGTGGCCCAACTATCGAGATTCTCAAGGACTCGAGCCCGAAGCACATCCCATTCCAATCCGTTTGAATCCATCCAAAACCACCTCGCATTGCAAGCCAGTTGCAAGAGCCGTTGTCCATAGCCTTGTCCGGTGCGGGCAGCGGGTCGGCCTACGCCAGTAACACCGCGACCGCCACCGCCGCTGCCGCTGCCGCTGCCGCCTGCCCCCTGCCGCCTGCCGCCTGAGGAATCCGGGCCGCCGCCGTGGCCGCCTGGAGGCCGGCAGCGCCCACGATCAGCGCACGCCAGATCGCCTTGGGCACACCGCCAATATAGCGGGGCCCGGAGGTCGATCCGCCTTGCTTTTGGACCTTCAGCGCTTGCGCATCGTCTCAGCCAGGCACGTCGGGCAGAAGAGCTTCTCCGGCCCCTCGTGCGCGCACACGCGGCATAGGTATTGATCTGTCGGGGCGCCGGCATTCTCTCGCTGTGGGAGCTCGCGCGCCACCACGCGCCCGTCGGCGTCGCGTCGCGCCTGCTCTGGATCGACCAGCTTCTTCAGCGACTCGACGATGCCCATGCAGTGGAAGATAGCTGGCCCGAACCCGTTACGCTTGGCGACACTCTGAGCGGGCCTCGAAGCCCGCCTCAGGAAGCGCGCTTCACCCGGCTCTCGAGAGCGTAGGTCTCGCTGACCAGTTGCTCAACCTCGGCGAGGTCCTTCGGCGCTGCCCGTCTGTAGAGATTGAGGACAAACGACTTCGCCTCACCGGCCTTGTCGTCCTCGATGAGGAGCGACCAGTAGCTCTGCGCCTTCGTGAGGTAGTCGTGATCATCCGGGGACGAGCCTTCTAACGACGCCTCGAGAAACCGCAGAGCGGCAGCTCGATCTCCCGAATGCTCGTAGAGGGAACTCAACAAGTAGTGCTGGTGGGCGGGGACATCTGTCCAGGCCAACTGCGCGTGAGCGTAAAGCGCGTGCAGCAGGTATGCATTCGCTTCCTCGAGGTGACGCGCGGAAAGTCGAGCCGACAGCGAGTGGATGCAGAGCTGAAAGAGCAGGCTCTGCACATCGCGAACGAACCCAGAATCGCCAAGAAGCGTCACGCGCGATTGAAAGGTGAGGAACACAGCCGCTTCTTGCGTGCGTCGTTCGAGAACCGTCTTTTCCCGCACCTCTTCCGGCATTTCGGCAGGGAGGCTGGCGTTTGCCCGCTCCAGAAACTCCTTCAGATAGTCATTCGCCGCAGAGGGAATCTCGTAGGGGCGTTTTCGAGTCGCAGGCCGCTGCTCCCAGTCGAAGGCAATCCGATAGCCGCTCGTCTCCAGAACACGTCGAACCAGCGACATGGTCTCGTCGAGCCTCTCGTCCGAAAAGTCCCGCGTCAGCAAGCCCCGGTACTGGGCCTTCATCGCGGCAGAAGCACTGATCTTGAAATCGGGTTTCTTCATTGGTGAGCTCGCCGTGACTTCCGTCGCGAGATCTCGACGGCCCGTGCCAGAGCCTTACGCCGTTCCCTGTGTTTTCCGTTTTTCAACAGCTCACGCGCGATTTTTCGAAGCTGAGCCTCAAGACGATCCTTGTCCTGAGCGTCGAGATCATACTCCGAATCGTCGCCATCAAGGTCGGACGTCATCGGGTCAGTTCGCTCCGCACCGTCCGAACCCTACATGGAAGGACGGACCCGACCAAGAAGATCACCCCCGTGGGATCTACCCCACCAGCAAACCCCACTTCGCGCTGGCGGGAACAATGCAACCAAGGCGCGTTCGCGCGTTGCGTCAGGCGCCGATAACTAGTCGGTTCCCGGACAGCACGGGGCAGCTGCGACACCCAGGGACAGAGCCCAGGTCGCGCCGTTTTGCACCCACAATTTCATCGCGCGGTCGATCTTCGGCGTCGCCATCGAATCGTACGCCGGCGCGCCCCCGAACGCCCTTACCGCCCGCCCGTTTGCGGAACGACGTCGTTCAACTCGGCGAACGTGCGGCGTGGTCGCCGCACCAGCGCTGGAGCATGCGGCGCAGGTCATCGAGGCTGACCGGTTTGGTGAGATAGTCGTTCATTCCCGCATCGAGGCACCGCTTGCGGTCGCCCTCGGAAGCATTGGCGGTGATGGCGATGATGACCGGCGGCGTCGCAGCCCTGGCACGCACCTCGGCCAGGATGTTGCGCGTAGCCTCGAAGCCATCCATCTCGGGCATCTGGCAGTCCATCAAGATCACGTCGTGGTGCTGTCGCCGCCACGCTGTCAGAGCTTCGCTGCCGTTCGAAACCACTTCGCCGGCGTGTCCGAGCAGCGCGAGCTGCCGGACGATCAGCAATCGGTTGATGGCGTTGTCCTCTGCCACGAGGATACTCGGCCTCGAGGCGTCCACGGGCGAGGTCTGGCGCGCCTCGCTCGGCCGCACGGTTGGAACGGGAAGGGTGGCGCCGCTCTCGCTCGGGCGATCGGTCGGGCGCCCGGTGGGGGCCGGGTTTCTCGCCGTCACCTCGAGGCAGGGCAGCACGAACGAAAAGCGGCTCCCGGCGCCAACGGCGCTGCGAACGTCGAAGGACCCGCCCATCTGTGCGACGATGCGCTTGCTGATGGCGAGGCCCAGCCCGGTTCCACCGAATCGCCGGGTGGTCGACCCATCAGCCTGAAAGAATGGCTTAAACAGGTTCGCGCAGGTCTCCGCGGACATGCCGATTCCGGTGTCCTCGACCGCGAGCTCGAGACGGAGCCTCCCTCTCCCGTCGCCATCACTCGCGTCACCCGGCGGGCCCTCACCCACGACGGGCCGGCTCGCGGTCAACGCAATCGACACCGCGCCAGCCTCCGTGAACCTGACCGCGTTGCTGAGCAGGTTGAGCAGCACTTGCCGGAGCCGCTCGCGATCACCCCGCACCTGCGCGGGCACACCGGGCCCGACCGTCAAGGTCAGTGACAGCCCCTTCGTGGCGGCGACCTCCGCCACGACCAGCCGACATTCCTCGACGATGACCATGGGACCGAAGGGGAGGTCTTCGATCTGGAATTGGCCGGCCTCGATCTTCGACAGGTCGAGGACGTTGCCGATGAGGCCCAGCAGCGCTCGGCCGCAAGCCTCTATCGACGTCGCATAGGTGCGCTGCTCGCCGGTGAGCGGCGTCGCCATCAACAGCTCGATCATGCCGAGCACACCGTTGAGAGGCGTTCGGATCTCGTGGCTCATCGTCGCCAGGAACGCGCTCTTGGCACGCACGCCCTCTTCGGCCTTCTCCTTGGCGGCGACCATCGCGGTCTCGAGCCGTTTGCGTTCGGTGATGTCACGAATCACGGCGACGGTCTTCGCGACCTTGCCGTCGCGACCGAAGATTGGCGATTTGACGGTCTGGCAGATCAGCGTCCGTCCGTCGTGCGTTTTCAACGGATCCTCGGGGATGTCGAGCGGACGTCCCGTCGAAAAGACCTGGTGGTCGTCTCGGATGTACTGCTGCGTGAAATCGGGCTCGGCGAAGGGCGCATCGAGCTGACCCGCCAGCTCTTCGTTGGTCATGCCGTACGCCTCGAGAAAGGCGCGGTTCGCCCACAGCAGCCTCGACCGCGGTCCCTTCACCAGCACCATGTCGGTGATGGCGTCCAGAATTTGCCGGAACGTCGCCTCCTCCAGCCGCCGATTCTCCTCGTTCTCCGCACCGACGTGGGCGAGCGCGATTCCGGACAGGTTCGGGGCGACTGAGAACGATTGCGAAGGCATTGCGTGTGAAGCTCGTCCGTCACCTCGGCGGATCGCGGCCGCGCCTGAACACCTACCGGGCCCGCTAAAGCACGGCGACCTTGGACCCGTCCACAGGGGACGCCTTGTCAGAACCGACCGCGTTCAGCCGGCCGATCTCGACATTGGGCTGCAGGCCGCGATGAAAGCCGCGGCCCTACATGACCGCGGCGCCCGTCGGGCGCCGCAGCACCCAGAATTTCGCCGCCGACAGCGCGGCGCCCGCGCCGGCCGCCGCATGCCGCGCGGTCCCCACAGCAGCCCGACAGCCGCCACGGACGCCACCCCGAGGACGGGCGTCGTCCTTTCGATGGTGCGGAGTTGATGCGAATCCGATGAGGGAAAGCCACGGTGCCGTGCGGAGCTTCCCGTCCAGCCAGTGACCGCCGACGTATCCGATGACGATCGCCACGGCCACCTCGATCCCGACGGCGCCGGTGGTGCCGGCGATCCGCCACATCTTTTTCACTTCCGGGTCGATGGTGGCTTCGAGCTCAGATTCGCGGCCGGATCTTGACTGTTCGCCTCATGGGGTAGATCACGACCACGCCAGAGAGAGTGGGCTACTATCTCCCACGTGAGGAGACAGATGATCCTTTGGGGGGCGCACGGCCACGAGTACGTCCTGACGCCATTCGTGGGAGCGTCGGTCGTCGATCGAGCGTGCGCTCTCGCGCGGCACGAGGCGGAGCACGCGCTGCACTTCGCGCTGTCGCACGACCGTGACAGACTCCGGCTGAAGCGGCCCGAGATCCTGTCCCTGCTCGATCACTCAGGCTTCGACGCGATGAGGCTCAGCGACGAGGACCTACACCGGCAACTCCGCGACGAGGTCACCCGGACCGGTCGTCTGCTGCTCATACGCGATCAATACGATGCCCCGTCGTGCGGAGCGGACACGCACACCCATCCCGCAGAACACCAGGTGGGCCCGAAGAAGCCGAAGAATGAGGGTGAGTGGGGCGGAAACAGCGCCCACTGGTCCCAAGAGAAGAAGCTGGAGAGCATGCACCCCCAACTGAGCCCGCGCGTGCAGGGCCTGCTCAAGGGGCTCGCCGCGCGAGGATTTCAGCCGATGATCTTCTACGGGTGGCGGTCGCTGGAGGTCCAGAAAAGGAAACTAAAAGAGGGGCACTCTCGCGTGTCGTTCAGCTTCCACAACGCAACGAACAAGAAGGGCACCCCGTGCGCGTACGCGGCGGACGTCGTCGATCAGCGCTGGAACTGGAAGGCGGACGCCGAGAAGAACGGCTACTGGCTCGCGGGCCGGCGCGGAGGCGAAGGCCAACGACCTGTATTGGGGCGGCACGTGGAAGCACCCAGACTGGGCTCACGTTCAGCTTCTGCCCAACACACAGCTCAAGCACATTAGGCGAGCGTGCGGTCACTAGTCGTCTTCATGCTGCTCGTCTTCCCCGAAACGGCGGCGCGCGCGGAGAGAGTGTGGATTGTCGTCGGTGCCAGCAGCCCCTCGTCAGACGGGATCGCTCGCGCGGCGAAGCCGCTGGCGGCGAGATGGCCCGGCGGCCTGATCTTCCGCACCGCCGACTGCGGCGAGAAGCGGGACGTTTTCGGTTGGGCGTATCGCGTGGCGGAGTCGGCCGATGACGCCAAGGCGGCTCTGGCCGCCGCGCGCGAGGTCGCGAAGGGTGCGTACGTGAAGGCGTGCGACGTCGCGCCGCGGTCGCTGCTCGCGTTGCGCGTATCCGCGGTCGATGGCTCGATCGCCGACGTCCCGAACAGCGTCGCCGAGGGCTGGGAGGATGAAGACCGAGTATCGAGCGCTGTCCCGATCGCCGACGGGCGGACGCTGGTGATCAAGCGCGTCTATAAGGCCTCGCTGCTGGAGGACCCGGACCAAGGTAAGGACCAGGGCGTATGGCTGGCGGAGGGCGGCGGCAAGCTCAAGGCCCTCGCCGAGTCGTGCTCGCCCGCCGAAGCATTCGCCGCGCGCGACGGCAAGCTCGCGTTCCAGTGTGGGGACGCTGTCGCCGCCGACGAGTTGCTGCACAAGGTCCTGGTTTTCGACGGCGACAAGCAGGTGGCCGCGGTGTCATCCTGCCGCAAGCCGCGGTGGAAGGGCCCGGCGGCGTTGGTCTGCGGCTCGGAATCGGTCGGCCCCGACGGCAAGATCAAGCTGAGGGGGAAGAAGGTCTTGGTGGGGCGGTGAGCCGTAGCCACATCTTGTGCCCTGCTTGTGCAGCAGAAGCTCTGTTCCTCGAGCGCCTTCTGACCGTCGTTCGCGAGGTTCTTCCCCTCGGTTAGACATAGCGTGGTTCGGGCTTTCATAATTTCTTGTCTCCTTGCCGCGGCCGTTCGAACGCCCGGAACAAGGCACGATGCAGAAGGCTGGGAGGTCCTTCACACTGTCACCGAGCATGATCATTGGCTGACGGCTGTTTGGCCTCGCCAGGGAGGCGCCTGGTTCGCTGGAGGGAAGAACGTCCTGCTGTCGGGGCGGGACAACGCCGTCAAGGCAACCGCAATGCCTGACGCCGTCATCTATAGGTTCGGCGAGGATTCCACCGGACGGGTGATCGCAGTCGGTCTCCGCGCCACGATATGGGAGCAGGAGGGTGACGGACTTCGGCTGGTGCACCAAAGTACCTCGCCGCCCCGCCGCGGCAGGGCCGGGTACGGCGATCTGCTTTTACGGCCTCGGGTATCTCGACCCGACCTCGGCGGGAACGCTGATAGCTTACGGTCCGAATGACCTGATCGCGTATCGGTCTACGAGCGGAGCATGGGAGACGAAGCGCGCGATCCGTCCCTGGCGTCGTGGGCGCAAACCGGTCCACCCAAGGGCGACGTTCCATTTGGCTGCCAACGCCCCTTCTGGCACTGGCTCAGCGCGACCGAGCATTCCTGTTGTGCCGCGACGGAGGAGCGTTCGTCGTCTCCAGCGGTGTGGGGGACAGTGCGTTCAAGCGCCCTTTCCACCCCGACATTTTTCGCCGATAAGAAATCTTACGTTCACTTTCGCGGCCTCGATCCGGCCCCTCCCCCCGCGCTTCGCGGGCCCGTAGCCGACGCCACAACGACGCTGGCGTTGTCAGCCGAGATGGTTCAGGAGTGGTCGAGCTGGTCCGAAACGGTCTAGCCGGGAGCCGATCATGGACGGCACCGCCGGCCAGGCAACATCGCTGCGCTCTCTAAGGAGACGTCAGCTGATAGTCTTCGAAGTGTCGGCCGGAACGGTGGTTGCATGGGGACGCGTCGACACATAAGGCCGGCAACCTGGCCTCGGGCAGCGGAGCTTTTTTGCGCGGAAACGTGCTTTAGCAGGGACAGAAGGCCGTCACGGCGCCGCGGCCATGGTGGTGATGTTCCGGTTCGTCACGTACAGGAAGTTACCAGATGGATGCATTATGATGGCCCCCGCGCGCTGATTCCCCTGGCTGTCTGTCGGGTCCTTCAGCGTCGAGAGCATGAACCCCTGGGTCAGCATATCGTTCGCGAGGGAGAAGGCGAGAAGCTTGTTGCCCCGCTCCGTCGAGACGTAGAGCCAGGGCTTCGTCGGGTGCCAAGCCGAGTGTCGGGGGCCGATTCCCGGGGGCATCTCGATGGTCTGCTTGTAGGTGAGCACGCCCTGGCCGAAGGTGAACAGATGAATGTGCCCCAGATCTTCGGGCGCGCCTGCCATCACCTGCCCGGGATCGTTCCCGCGGTCGCAGATCACGACGTACTTGCCCGTGGGGTCGACCCGGATTTGGTGGACGAACGCGCCGAGGTCTAGCGCCGTTCCCCCGTCTGCGGTGGCCTGCGGCAACTCGGCTCCGAGCTTGCCGTCCGCGCCGAGAGCGACGACCGTGTATTTCCTGGTTGCGTTGCCAACGGCCAGCAAATAATTGTCCATTGGCGCGACCTGAATGTTGATGCTGCGCATGTTCGAGGGCGTGATCATGTTGAGCAGGGTCAGCGCTCCGGTCGCTGGATCGACGCCGTAGGCATACAGGAAGTGGTTGGTCGTCGTGGTCGCCGACACGTAGGCGAACTTCCTCATCGAATCAAAATCGGCGAACTGTACGATCTGGTTGGTGTCGGTGGTCCCCGTCATTTTTGTCAGCCCACCGGCGGTGTCGAGGCCGAACCGCCAAATGATTTGTCCCACGCTCGCATAGACGATCGACGCCGCCGAAGGCGCGGGAGTCTTGATAGCTCCGACCCACCAAGCTTCGTTGGCCGCACCCGGCATCGTCGGGTCGGCCAGGCCGTAGGTCTTGTCGAACGTCAACTTCCCATCCGTGCCGACCTTGAACACCGCGAGGTTGGGAGGCACGGTGCCTGTCGTCGTGCCGAGGAACTTCTGATTCGCGACGATAAGGACCTTGGCGTCGGCGTCGATGATGGCGGTGCGGGGCTCGAACCCGTGCGAGTCCTGGGTGTCGAGCAGCGTCGGCTCGCCCGTCGTGTCGTTGATGGCGAAGGTCGCCACGTTGTTCTCGCCCACGCCAGAGTAGATGCAAGCGGGCGGATAGCTGCCTGCCGCGCAAGCGGGTGCGCCGCCCATCCCGCCGGTGCCGCTCGATCCGCCCACGGCGACTCCGCCGCCGGCCCCGCTGGTGCCGCCCGTTGCGCCACCGCTGCCGCCCGCTCCGCTGGCGCCGCCGGTCGCGATTCCGGCTCCGCCGCCGGTGCCGGGAGTGGTCGTCGAGCCGCTGCTCTTGCATCCCCCCGCGGCCGCCCACAAGAACACCGAAGCAATGACCCCGATCCGATTTCGTTCGATCATCTCGCGCCCTCCCCCTTTGACAACCCTGCGAGCTCATAACACGAATGCGCGGGACTCTGGAATCATGAAGTCACAGCGCCCGAACCCGTGGGCTGGCGTCGGCGCCGCAAACCAATTCGGATTGGCACCGCCCAGTTCACGCGCCGAAATCACCAGACGCGCCACCCAGGCGTGCTGGCTACCATGTTCATCCATGTGAAAGGAGTCGCCGGATGCCAAGAAGTCAGCGATCAAGCGCACGGTTGGCAGGGATCATCACGTTCGGCCGGGGGACTGGTGTCGCGACGCGATGAAGGCACCCAGATCGCTCGGCGCGATCCTGATGACGTTCAAGATGCGAACGTGCGCCAACCGACCGTCCGCACAGAGGCCGTACACCGTGGCCGTGGCGATGCCCAGCTGCTCGGCGACCTGCTTGACCGAAAGTAATGGCTCACCAGCGACCCCAACACCCCCAGCATTCAGGCGATTTCCCAGACACACACCAGACACAAAATCCTTCCTAATCGGTGCATTTGCTCACGCAGACTTCGTCGCCCGGCATCGACGGGTCCTGATGGCTCTCCGAGGCGCCTTGTAACACGGGTGTAGCAAGCGGTGAGCGATTCGCGACCGCGACGGCCTGCGCGGCAGCGGCCGACGGCGCGGCGGCCGGCTCGCTGAACACCAGCCGGTCGATCTCCGACTTGAGGTAGTCGGGCGTGAGGTGCCCGCGTCCTCCAGATACGGGATCAGCTCCGTGGCGAGCGACATCTACAGCTTGAACGTCTCCGGCGAGGGCGCGCTGCAGGTGGGCGCCGGCAACTGGCTGGGGGTCGGTTCCGGGTTCTCGCTGCCGCCCCGCTACCTGTACCTCGGGCCAAGCGGCAAGAACGTGTATTACGACGGCTCGGGGCCGGGACTCCTGGCGAACCACGGCTTCGCCAAGCTCGTCGCGGTTTGCGGTCAGTAGCCTGGCGTAGCTTGACGCGAAGGCCACCCTCGCCTCTAATCCGTGCTGGCGATGTTGGGGGGCTCATTTTCATTTGGGGGACGGGGGGCATGGGTTGGATTGGCCCTGGCTGCCCTGGGGCTGGGCGGGTGTTACCCGAATCCGGATGAGCTCCGGCGTGGTGGCCCGCTGGGGGGCTCGTCGGCGTCGAGCACTGGCGGTCACGTTTCGACAGGCTCGGGCGGCACGCCGGGCGCCGGAGGCAGGACATCGACGGGCGGGACGCCGGGCACGGGCGGCGTCAGAGGCCCACTGGGCACGGGCGGCGCCCCGGGTGGTGGAGGCGGTCGCTCCTCGACGAGTGGCGGCTCGAGTGGCATGGCGGGCGCATCGGGCGCGGGGGGCTCCGCGGGCCCCAGCGGAGGTGGAGCAACAGGAACGGGTCCCTACCTGACGCCCGACGCGACCGGCGCGATAGGTCGTTCGACCAACGGCTATGGTGTCCAGGGGAGCTGGTACCCGTCCGCCGATAGCATCGGCCGCGACGGCACCACCGCCAACGCCGCTTGTACCGCCGCCGGGCACGCGGCGGCTGAGTGCTCGACGATCACCTCCCCCGCAACGCGGGGTTCGTTCCCGAACGTGGGCGGCAACATGTGCATGACGGGGACAGTGGCGAAGGTTCTCAACAATTCGACCACCGGCATGCCGGACTACGGCGCCATCTGGGGCGCCCTGATCGGTTTCGATTTCACCGACCAGAACAACGTGAGGAGCCCCTACAACGCGGTCGCCGAGGGCGTCACCGGTATCGCGTTCGATCTGAGCGTGCTGACCTGGCCGCTCTACGGGCTTCGGGTCGAGCTCCCCACGCCTTCGACCGACGGTCAAGCCACGGGCGCAGACTACTGGGGCGCCTCGGCGTCCTTCCCGCCGTCGCCCCTGACCCTGGGGACCAACAAGGTCTATTGGTCGGACGTCGCCGGCGGGACCGGTATCGCGTTTGATCCCACCCGCATCGAATCGGTTCAGTTCCATGTCCTCGCCGCCACGATCAGCAGCAGTCCGTACGATTTCTGCATTGGCAAGGTCAGTGTTCTGACCGATGCGCCGCCGACCTGCGCCGATACCTCGCACCCGGTCGGCTGCCGCGCGCGCGGGGGCGCGGCGGCGTCTTGTTGGACGTCCGGTACCAGTTGTTTGACTGTCACCAACTGCAGCGATGGTGCGCACGCCTGCACCAGCGCCTCTGAGACCTACGATTGCACCCGTGCCGGGTGCTTCTCCTGCTCCGCTGCTGACGGACCCCTCTATTGCCCCGCCCTCGGCGCCGTGCCCGCGGCTTGCTGGCCAGCCGGCATCGTGTGCTCGACGGTGGTTGCTTGCGGCGCCAGTTACTTCGGTTGCAAGGACCCTAGCCGTCACTACGACTGCACCATGATGAAGTGCGTCCTCTCATCCACATGACCGGGACCACGATCGGCAATTACAGACTGCTCCGGCTCCTCGGCGAGGGGGGAATGGGCATCGTTTATCAGGCCGAGCACCTGTCCATGGGGCGCCCGGCGGCGGTGAAGATCTTGCGACCAGAGCTGGCCAGCAATGAAGAAGCCGTACGTCGCTTCTTCAACGAGGCGCGCGCGACGAACGAGATTCGCCACCCGGGCATCGTGCAGATCTACGACTGCGGCAAGACCGCCGGAGCACCGTGGCTGATCATGGAGCTGCTCGACGGGGAATCTCTGACGGCGCGCCTCAAGCGTGGCTTGTTGTCGTCCTCCTCGGCCGCCGATCTCGGCGCCCAAGCAGCGTCGGTCCTGGGGGCAGCGCACGCGGCGGGAATCGTTCACCGTGACCTCAAACCGGACAATCTGTTCATCGTACGCGATCCCGATGTGGCCGGCGGCGAACGGGTGAAGGTCCTCGACTTCGGCATCGCAAAGCTCGGCGCATCGGCGGGCGGGGATCTCGCCATGCGCACCAGAACGGGTGTGTTGATGGGTACGCCCGTTTACATGTCGCCCGAGCAATGCCGTGGCAACAAGCAGGTGGACGCACGCAGCGATGTCTATTCGATGGGTGTCATCCTCTACCAGATGCTGGCCGGCCACCCCCCCTTCGTGTCCGACGGAATCGGCGAGCTGTTCGACATGCACATGAACCTCCCCCCGCCACCCCTCGAACACGAAAACCCCTCCGTGGGGGCCAAGCTGGTGAGGGTCGTTCACAAAGCTCTTGAAAAGGACCCTGTCGATCGCCAACAAACCATGGCCGAGCTGCAAAGAACCCTCATTGAAGCCGACACGCTGGGCTCCGCCGCACCCGCCTCACGGGGGAGGATCCGGTCCCCGTTAGCGCTCTCTTCCAAGACGGTGCGTGAGCCGGCATCCTCCACCACCTTGTCGGCGAGCGCCATTGGCCTCGAGGCGTCGCAGCCTCGGCCAAGAGGTTCCCGGCTGTTGCTGCCGGGCCTGGGCGGGATCGTGCTGGCGGGTGGTGTGCTCGCGGTGCTGCTGCTCGGCAGAGGCCTCCCGCACCAAGCCCCTCCGTCGGCGGCGGTCGGCGACGTGCCCGCGCAAGGCGCGCTCACCAGCGCCGCTGGGGCGCCAGCGGCGCCGGCGCGGCCCGCTGTCCACTCGGGTGTTGGAGTGCCGACGGAGCTGAACCGGGAGCCGGTCTCGCCACGGATGGCGCTCCGAGCTGAGCGGCCAGCCGACCGCGACATCAAGGAACGGGCCGTCGTCTCGCTGAAGGTCATCTCCTCGCCGCCCGCCGCGCGGGTGATAGACGTCCAGACGGGGCAGGTGCTCGGGGTTACGCCGCTCGACCAACCGGTCGAGCTGGGACCCGCCGGCCTGAAGATCCGGATCGAAAAGAGCGGATTTCTGTCAAAGAGCGCCAGCATTCCGCCGGGGCAGGACTACCGCGAATCCTTCAGGCTAGAGAAAGTGTCGAAAGCCTCGCCGCCGGTCATCGGCACGGAGCGGATCATAAAACTATGACGCCGACGAAACCGGGAATGATCGTTCAAACGATGTTGCTGGGAGCGCTGTGGACATGGCCGTGTGGGCTTTCGATCCTCGCGGTTGCCAGCCCGGCGGAGGCCGCCCCTCCCTCTGCGATCGTCATCGCGCCCGCCGCTTCTGCCCCACCCGGCGCCGCAGCTCCGCTGCCCGCGCCTTCGGCCCTTGGGGGAAGCGCGGCGACGCGCCAAGCTCGCGGCGAGGCAGCCGCAAAGTCCTTCGTCCAAGGTCACTACGACGAGGCGCTCGCCACCTACCTCGATCTCTACGTGCAAAGCAACGGGCGTCCCGAATACCTGCGAAATATTGGGCGATGCCAGCAGAAGTTGAAGCAGTACGACCAGGCGATCGAAAACTTCAGAGACTACTTGAAACGCGCCAGGCAGTTGAACGCCGCAGAGCGGGCGGAGGTGCAGGGTTTCATTGCTGAGATGGAAGCCGCCCGGGCGGCTGGCGTGCCTCCGACCGACGCCGTCGCGCCAGGCGCCTCGCCTGCGGCGCGAAAGACTCCAGAGCCTCTGACGCCCGGGCCTCCAGTCCCCGGTCCGACCGCAAGCGCCGTTCCCCCTGAAATCCACGCGGCGGCGCCGCCCGCTCAACCGGCCGGCTGGCAGCCACCACCTCGCGCGGACGCGCAGCGCAACGGCGACGCCTCGCCTGCCGGGGTCCAGCCACTCGCACCGCCACCGGCCCCGTCCCTGCTGGTCGACCGCACCCCGGAACCGCCCCCGCCGTCGCCACCCGGTCGCACGAGCGGTCTCAAGATAGGCGGGATCGTGGCGGTGGTCGCGGCAACTGGCCTGGTCGTCGGCGGGACGATTGCCCTCATCAGCGCGCGCAGCACCTTCAATGACGCGAAGAGCATGGGTTGTCCCAACGGCACCCCCGACTGCGACTCGAAGGCCAGCTCGGTGAAGACGGCCAATGGCGTGTCACAGCTCCTTTACGTGACGGGTGGCGTCGCCGGTGCTGTTGGGCTCACGATGATCCTCTTGGCGCCTTCGGCAAGAGAGGCGACGCATGTAGGCATCGGCGTCCGTACGCTGTTCTAGGCAGGCCGCTGAAAGTTTCCTAAGACTTCCGCGAGGCGCAGCAGGATCACGGGCCCAGCAATTCAGTCCGATAGTTCGGCGCGAGCTCCGCAGCCTTCTTGATGAACAGGTCTAAAGCACTGTCCCTAGGGTTGTCCCTGCTACATGCCGGGCATCGGCATCAGCTCGACGACCTCGATCGAGCTGTCCGGCATCATGAAATGCGGATGCCCCTTGAGGCTGGCGGCCACCGCTTCCTTTGACTCGCCCTGCAGAATCGAATAGCCGCCGAGGTCGTTAGTCGTCGGAGAGGCGCCTTTGGGCGTGACGAGCAGAGTCTTGCCGAGCGGCGCGCCCATGTCGACGATCGACGCGGCGGCTTTCTTGCCCCACGCCATCCACATCTCCATGCCGGCCTTCTCCTGCTCGGGCGTGCTCGACTTCATCATCTGCTCGAAAGCCCCTGTCGACGCCTTGTAGAGAACGAGGAACTTCTTCATCGCTGGCCCCTTTCCGGAAGCCCGATCGCCGGGCCGCCGCTATCCGTTGAAGCACACCCGTTGACGTACGCCCCGCCTCCCCGATTTGCAAGGCAGAACTCGGCAACATGTTATGAGGCGGGGAGGACGGGTCCGCGAGGTGCTGGACGCGCCGATCGGGCAGCCCACTGCCAGAGTGATGGTGAACGAAGACGGCCGTGTCCGTTCATCGCCTTGGGGCCACTCGGAGGCCCCAGTCATTCGTCCGAACTCGGTCAGGTAGAAGCGACGGGGTGAAACGGGGCTTAAAAGCACTGTCCGCACGTCGCTGGCCGCCATGTCGATGAACCTGGCGACGTACGATCCGGCGCGCGTTTACGGCAGCCGGCTGACGATGGCCGCGCTCGACGCGCAGATCGCCCGCCTGCGCCTGGCGACGCAAAACGAACGTGAGCAAATGATCGGCCTCGACCCGCGACGCGCCGACGTGATCCTGGCCGGGGCGCTGTTGCTGGGGGACAGTGCAAACAAAGGGGCGTTGCCTCGTTGCGTCAGGCGCCGATAACTAGCATTACGGCCACTTTCGCGGCCTCGATCCGGCCTCCTTCCCCCGTGCTTCGCGGGGGTAGTTCACTGCCCGGGTTGGAAGCCGTTGCCCGTTCTTCAGCGGGAGCCGATACCAGCGTGCGGTTGTCCCAGACCCGCCCAACAGCCCGGTTTTCACGGCGATTACTGGCAGCCGATCGGAGCCGAGATGTTGGTCTCGAAGACCCTCGTCTCGCAGGTGATTCCCTTCGTGATGTCCGCCGGGGTCACGTAGGTGACTGCGACCGTGCAGTCGTGTACGTCATTCGTGGCCCACGCGGGGGTGCACGTGCCTCCGTTCCCGGCGATCGGCGTCGTCTGGAAGGTTGTACGCGTGAAGCCTGGGTCGCACGGCCCTCCGATCATGTGAACGTTGTGGACGCCAAACAGGTTGTTGCCGTCGAACTGGGTCAGGTCACTGCGTGTGATCGGTGACAGCAGCGCACCATGCGGTGCGTTCGTCTCGAAGACCTGCGTGTCGCACGTGATGGACTTGCTGAGGTCGCCCGGGGTCTGGTACTGGACGTTCACCGTGCAATCGTGGACGTCGCTGCTCACCCAGCTGGGCGTACACGAGCTTCCGGAGGACGTGGCGACGACCGTGGTTTCGAACGAAACGCGCGTGAAGCCCGGATCGCACGCTCCTCCCACGGTGTGCCCGTTGTTCACACCGAAGAAATTGTTGCCGTCGGTGAGGTTCAGGTGGGCGCGAAGCGTCGGCGCCACGATCGTCGGGCAGCCGACGCAGTTGTTCGACGAATCGCAACCGGTTCCTACATCGGAGCAGTAGTTGGAGGGGCAACACATCTGGCCCAGCCGGCCGCAATTCTGGCCGATGGGTGACATGATTGTGGAGGATGTAGACGGCCAGGAAGATCCGAGGAAAATTGACCATGGAGGGCGGGGGGTCACTTGGTCTTCTTCGGCGCGGAGGGCTGAGATTTCTGGCGCCAGGAATCGGCGTCGATGTCGATCACGTGACAGT